>ERZ1026878.1444-NODE-1444-length-14193-cov-11.854647_pt1 | contig 14193 bp, 14 predicted proteins | sample MGYA00380169_ERZ1026878 | MGnify/ENA primary metagenome ERZ1026878 (study PRJEB33269, sample SAMEA4719805) | human gut metagenome | biome: human-associated habitat; feature: organic feature; material: feces | place: Cameroon | collected 2013-10 ...
CAGAAGGCTTCACCGGTGGCACTAGAGGTGCTACCGAATTAAATCAGTGGATTGCATCAGAAAAGCAGGAACTTGCGACAGTCATGGAGCAATATGGTGTGGAATGGCTGCAAAAGGGTACACATGAGAAGCATTTGTCGGTGCTTGAATTTGAAAAGAAAGGGATGGATTGATGTGATGAAGGATGACAGAATGGATAATATTGTGGAATGTGCTTATAACATGGACAATGGTTATGTTGAAGTATGGTTTACAGATGGGAATATGCTTCGGATAAATTGCGAAAAAGTAGAGGCTGCTCTGAGGACAACAGAGCAGTCACTGATGAAGTTACATAAATTATTGGATGAAAAGCCGACAGAGTATGTGGCGATGGTACTATCCGGGGAGATGCAGGCATATTGTGATATCGAGGATGATATGGTTAAGGGAATGTTTTGGAACGATTGTGCAGGGGTATCTGAAAAAGGGGTATAACCGGGCTACGGCGGAGATGATGGCGGAGTTTTTTAGGTATGAGAGTTGAAATAACAAATATACAAATTTTATGTAAAAATCAAAATTATGTAGAAACATTTTATAAAAAGTGTGATATACTAATAATACTTGACACATGCAAAATAAAAGGAGTGGATTAAATGGCAAATTATTTATTAAAACCTGTGTTTAAGAGCATTTTTGATAGAGACTTTCAGTCTAATGTATTCGAAGATAGGTTGGAAATGCAAAAAGCTGTTTATTTATTGCAAAATATGGGAATATCAGTTGGTGATTACAGATTTATGTGGTATAAACATGGTCCATATTCTCAAACTTTACAAAATGATATTTTGAGTCTGCAAAGTGCAAAGACTGTCAATATAGATTTTTCAGCGGATGCTAGAAAAGAAATAAGCGCCTTGAAAACAGCTATTTTTAAAGATGGTCTAGAATATAATATGTGTCAATGGGTCGAATGTTTAGGCTCTTTGCAGTATATAAAAGATAGTATTTTACCATCTTCAGTTGATGAAGAAACTATACTCAGTGAATTGGAAAGTAGAAAACCTCATTTGAATAATATTAAAGACAATAGAATTGCTTTGCAAACACTTAGAGAACTTGCAATATAAAGGGGTGGGTGATGTAAATGTCTGCAGAAGAGATTGAGTTTGTTGGGCGAGTTTTAGATAATGTGCATGGATTTATTTATTATACCAAAGCAGAAGAAAAAATAATGAATACATTATTGTTTAAACGTTTACAGAGTATTAAGCAATTAAGTATTGTTAATTGGGTATTTCCAGGTTCAGAGCATACACGATATATTCATTCTTTAGGAGTTATGTATATAGCTGATAAAATAGCTGTGCAATTAAAACTTAGTACAGAGGAAAGAAAAATTGTTAGATTAGCGGGATTGTTACATGATATAGGACATTATCCTTTATCACATGTATGTGAATTCCCTTATAAGAAGAATTTAGAGAGCTTTCCAGATGATTCATTTTGCTCTCAAATAAATCAGAGAGTTTTGAGACAAATTGATATTTTCGGAGAAAAAGAGAATAGTCAGTATATGGAACAATCTATGGGATGTCATCATGAGAAAATAGGAGCACATATTGTTTGCTATAATGAAGAAATACGAAAAATAGTAATTGATGAATGTGGTGATGATGCACCAGATATAATTGCAGATATGATTACCGGAAATATAGAACGGAAAGATACAGATTCTTTACTGGTTCAAATATTACATTCGGAGCTTGATGCTGATGGTATTGATTATTTAATGCGAGATGCAATGTTTTCAGGAACTAGTTTTGGTGCATTTGAATTGGATCAGCTTATAGGTTGTATGGAAATAGGAGAATATGATGGAACAAAAATTTTGTGCATAAATCCAAAGGGTATTGCTGCAGCAGATCAGTATTTGATTAATAAGTTTTTTTCATATTCTCAAGTAGTTTTTAATAAACACATAGCAATAACTGAATGGATGGCAGAACAAATTGTTAATTGGATGCAGAAGAATAGTGCATTTTTTCTTAATAAAAAAGAATTGGAAAAAATAGTTAAATCTGAGAAGTCACAAGAAAGATATATTGGATTTACAGATAATTTCTTTTGGGCATCATTACAAAGTATCTTAGATAATCCGTTGAAAAATACAGAGCCTAAAATAATTAAATTTTTTAGTGAAAAACTACTAAGTCACTCAGAATTAGATTATGTCCCCAAAAGTGAAGTGAAAATTGTTTCAAACGATATGAGTGAAATTAAAGAAAGATTATTAAGTTCTGATACATATAAAAGACTTTCTCATTATAGTACCAAAATAGCATTATTTAACGAAAGAAGAATGAGCAAACAAATAAGAGAAGAAAAATATGAGGAAATTTTAAATAAATTAACGGAAAAAGGTAATGAAAATCCAGAGGCAGAGGATAGTGTTGCAGAAGAGGATTTATCATTTTTACGGGCACGTAGATATATGGAATGTATTACAATTAAAGAAGGGGAAAAATTACGGCTGCTGTGTGACGATAATAGATCTCTTATGAGAACATTATATGATGTTCGTTTAGTATTGCTAAGAGTATTTGATTGCGATATTACATGTAGTTAGCAATACTAAGTTTAGATAATTTGAATATATCTGATTAGAATTAGAAATTATAGTGGCTCCAATTTGGCTCTAAAAATTTTAGACGAGGAACACAAAACTGCAAAATAAGATGAATATGAAGAATGAAACACACAAATGTGTACCAAGAAACAGCCAGATAAATCTCTCCGCCCAAGAGTTTGAATAAAAAGGTAAATCCCTGCAAAGCCTGTATTTATGGGCTTTGTAGGGATTTTTTATGTGCAAATGGGTACGATTTGGGTACAAGTTATTTGTATTTAGACATGACTTTTCTAACTAAAATAACGATTATTTTTTTTAACTGTATATACAAAAAGGCTACGACTAAACTAATAATAACTGCAAATGTTAAATAAATTATATTACCTTTTGTGACTTGGGCGGCATATTTTGCCTTAACAAATTCTAGCTTAACTAGAATAAAAACATATGGAACTATTAGAAGAATAAATGCAATACAATTTCCGATGAAAGCAGATCGTGAGTTGAATTGTTTTTCTTCTTTTTGAATTTGTGCATTTTTATAATTTTCGAAATCTTCTTTTAAAGAATTAAATTCTCCAGATAATTCTGCATTTTTTTGTGTCAACAAATTGTTCTCAAAAATAATATTTTGCAAATCCTTTTTTGTTTGATTATGTTTTTCGACTTCTATTAGGTATTCTTCTCTAGCTTGAGATTTAATTTCTTCATAAACATCAAGATAGGTTCGGTCATTAAATCTAGCATAATCACCTTTTGTAACGTTCATTAATGCATCGCTGACCATTGAGTGTGAACGCATAAATAAATATTTTTTTTCATCGATTTCTCCTAGATTTTTTGCACTCTCTAGGGACGATATATATTTCTCAAGTAACTCTTTACTAGGCTGTAAGGAAGAATAGCAGTCAGCTAGTAGCTTGTGTTTATGGTAATTTACAATGTCGTTAGGACTATTTAACCATAAAAGTGCACCAAATAGATCAGCGGAAATGCATGCAGGAATATGACCTGAATTCACACTTTGGTTACTTTCATATTGTTTACTAACATTTGCCAAAACTCCATTTAGCGTTAACATAATATCAGCGCATGTTTGGATTTTTACAGATGTACGTCCCTTACGTTCACGATATACTAGGATGATTGAACGAACGTCTGTTTCGATACTCTGGACTTTTTCTTCTGATAAACCCACATGTTTTTCATCGTATCGAGTTTTTACCATATTAAATAGCTCTGTTTCGTCTTCTTGAAATGAAGCATCTTGCATATCGAAATCAGTTTTTTTTATAGTAATACCTAAACTATTGAGTTTTTCTTCTATAGATTCACAATATTCTACCATTTCTTCAGGAGATAAATCTAAGTCATGTAGATATTTAGCAACTTTTGTGGCTTTAGATATAGTATATTGTGTGCTATGAGCCCATGTCGCCGAGCGATTGATAATTCCTTCGATCTCAGTATAATTGTTATCCAAAATTTGTACGTTGCAACCAGCTTTAATCATATCCTTGAGTAAAATTTGATAAGATTTTGTACGTTCAAGAGAATCCATGCCAAGTAGTGCAAAAACCATGGGAGAATCAAGATATATATTTAGACCTTTAAATGAGTCGTTAAGCTCTCCACTGTATAATAAGGCATCTTTGAAAATATTACTTGCGGAAATGGCAGCAATAAAATCTAAAAGTGTCGAGGAATTTTCGGATAGCCTTTTGACAAATCTTACCCATGCGTACTCAAAGGAGTTGGGCAGTGGCATTGTGTTTTCTAAATCTGTTTGACTTATTATCAAGTAATCATTATTTTCGATATAAGAAATAAGATCATCTTCTGTGTTTATTGTGTCATATCCTATTTTATTGTCTGAACAATATTTCTTAAATTCGTAAATTAGTTTATTCAAATTGCTCTCAAAATCATCGGTACTTAAACAATAATTTTTTAATTCCGAAAAATCGCTTATATAGTTATTGGCAACTTTCTTAATGGATTTATTTTCCAAACCGACACTCAGCACCTGCCTTATAAATGGAATAGTTGGCTCAAAGTTGTACTTGTTATGAAATTCCTTTTGTAAAAGATATTCATCAATAACTTCAATATGCTTTTCGTGAAGTATATTGGCAAAAAAAGGAAAGTATGTATTTAAGATGTTTTGTCCCATATATCCTGCCTTAAATGCAGCATACAGTTTAATATATTTATTATTTTGCATGTGTTCCTCCAATTATTTTGTCTAATTTGCTATAATTTATTCGTTTTGTCCAAGTTTATCCATTACCTCATCATGTGCCTTTTGAATTTTCAATCTATCCTGCCAAGTTTCCGATTCCGGATATATATCCATCCAAAGATTAAAGTCAGCCTCCGCTTTCAGCAGAGCTTCCCCACGTTTTTTCACATCTTTGATTTCATTACATTTCTCGACTTCATCCATATATTTCTCATAGCGTTCCAGCCATGATTGCATCAGCGACAGTGTTCCAAAGCTGATTCCAACCATATCATTTCCATTTTTATCCTGATATTCAAATAATGAACCGTCATACTGGCGGAATATTTGAAAAAGTCGGTGTATGGCTTTTATACCATCAAAATCTGAATTGGCAAGTACTTCGGGATTGACCGCAAGTGCCTCTGCAATTTTTTCAAGAGATGCTGGTTTGGGGTTTCTTCTGCCGCTTTCGTAGGCACGAATGTAGGCTTCACTTGCTCCAACCATTTCTCCTAATTGTCTTTGAGTAAGATTACGTTCCTGCCGGATACGTCTTATGTTTTCCCCGACTGTCATAACAACATGCCTCCTGCTCTAAAGCTATATTTTTGTGAAACTGTTCAACATCATATATAGGATAACACATAAGAATAAAAAAATAAAGCAAAAAGATATTGACACGAAACAAATGTTACTATATTATAAAAACGAAACAAAATGATACTATACAGAACCAGAGGAAGGGAAGAACACTATGAACGAAAAAATTTACTACAGTGCAGAAGACATTGCAAAGATGCTTGGTGTGAGCATGGGAAAATCTTACAAGATTTTGCGAGAAATGAATAAGGAACTTGCTGGAAAAGGCTTCCTTACAATCGCAGGTAAAATTCCGGTGGAGTATTTTCGTGAGAAATGGTATGGCGGAGCCAAGGAGGTGAGTGCATGAGCTGCAGTGCAAAACGAGATCCAAACGGAACGTGGCATATCCAGTACCGGTGGACAGACTGGATGGGAACCAAGAAGAAATCCCAGAAGCGAGGGTTTAAGACGAAGAAGGAAGCAGAGGAATGGTATGCGCATTTCATATTGCAGCAAACCTCTGATCCAACCATGACCTTGAATGATTTTTGGGAAATATATAAGGCAGATATGGAGAAACGACTGCGGAAAACCACCATGAAGCAGAAAGAATATGTGATGAAAGATAAGGTGCTTCCGTATTTTGGAAATACACCTATCAATGCAATCACAGCTCCTATGATACGAAAGTGGCAAGGCGAAATGATTGATAAAGGATTTAAGCCTACCTATCTGAAAACAATCAATAATCAGCTTAGTTCCATTCTCAACTATGCGGTGCGATTCTATGAATTACGATCAAATCCATGCCATAAAGCAGGCAGTATGGGGAAAAGCAAAGCGGATGAACGCCCCTACTGGACGCTGGAAGAATTTCAGAAATTTTCGGATGCAATTATGGATAAAAGAGATTCTTGGATGGCATTTCAGATATTGTTTTGGACAGGTATGCGTATTGGAGAATTACTTGCCCTGCAAGTGAAAGATGTAAATTTCGAGTATGGAACCATTCGGGTGGATGAATCGCTTACAAGGCTTGATGGAGAAGATTTGATTACAGCTCCAAAGACAGAAAGTTCGGTACGAGTGGTAACTATTCATAAGGAATTGCAGGACGAGATTAGAGAATATATCAGCACATTGTATCGACCAAAACCGGGAACCAGATTATTTGCAGGAAGAACAAAGAGCTTCTTTGAGCATGAGATGGAACGTGGCATTAATCTGTCGGGAGTTAAGAAGATTACAGTGCATTGTACCAGACACAGTCATGCAAGTATGCTGGTGCAGATGGGGTTCAGTCCGATTGAGATTGCCAAGCGGCTGGGGCATGGAAAGGTAACGACAACGATTGAGACCTATTGCCACCAGTCAAGGGATGCGCAGGAGAAAATTGCAGACAGACTTGGAAAAGTGGATCGAGGTGAGGAAGATGGCGTGTAAACGGGAGGATAGATTTCGGCATAACACAATCGCATTTTGGCTGAGTGATGAAGAAAAGGCAGAGGTTGAAGCCCAAATCATATTGTCGGGAGTGCCCAAGGGTGAATATTATCGAAAGGCAGTGCTGGGGCAGGAGATTACGGTAGTTTCGGGCAACTATGCCTTCTTACACAGCCGGGGATCCCTGCAGTCAACATATGAGAGATTATTGGAGATGGTTTATTAGCTTCTGGTCCATTGGACCAGAAGTGGGTGATGCCTAAGTGATATCGTTTGCTATACTCTGCACTGTTTTTTCAAAGAATGAGCGCCTTAATGCAATCTTAATACAGCACACCGGATCATTACACCGTTTTTTTATATTTCATAATATACTCTTTGTAAACAAACAAAAACAGGAGAAGTATATATGCCTGAAATTACACATAGAAAAAAGCGACTGTCATCCTTTAAACTGATCGTTTTGGGCTTTGCCGGGGTTATTTTGCTCGGAGCACTGATATTGATGCTGCCGTTTTCATCGACTGCCGGAGTTGTTACGCCGTTTCACGAGGCGCTGTTCACATCGACCTCGGCCGTTTGCGTTACGGGGCTGGTTGTGCAGGATACGGGCAGTTATTGGTCCGCTTTCGGGCAGACGGTAATACTGCTGATGATCCAGATAGGCGGGCTCGGTGTTGTGACAGTTGCGGCATTTTTCGCTATGCTGTCCGGCAGAAAAATATCGCTGATGCAGCGCAGTACCATGCAGGACGCCATCTCTGCCCCGAAGGTCGGCGGGATCGTCCGCCTGACCCGCTTTATTGTACGGGGAACTTTTTTGATCGAGCTTATCGGAATGATCGTCATGCTGCCGACATTTTGCGGAAACTTCGGTATCAAGGGAATTTGGATGGCGGCATTTCATTCGATTTCCGCCTTTTGCAACGCCGGCTTTGACATACTTGGCACCGCAGAAAACAAATACCCGTCTCTTACGGGATACATCGGAGAGCCTACAATAAACATTGCAATTATGCTTTTAATTATTGTGGGCGGTATTGGATTTTTGACCTGGGACGATATTTACACAAACAAGTGGCATTTCAAAAAATACCGTATGCAAAGTAAGGTCATATTGGTAACAACAACAATCCTCATTATCGCTCCCGCAGTATTCTTTTTCTTCTGCGATTTTACGGGGCTGCCGCTCGCCGAAAGGATTCTTGCGTCGCTTTTTCAGTCTGTCACACCGAGAACCGCCGGTTTCAATACCGCCGATCTTCCCGCTATGACCGGTTCCTCTAAGGCAATTATGATTCTGCTGATGCTCGTCGGCGGATCGCCCGGCTCCACGGCAGGCGGTATGAAAACGACTACGCTTGCCGTTCTGATTCTGAGTGCATTCTCCGTCTGTCGCAAAAAGGACGATGCCGAAGTCTGCGGCAGGCGCATTGACGGTTCGGCAGTGAAAAACGCCGCAACCGTTGCCGTAATGTATTTCCTGCTGTTTTTTGTCGGCGGCATTGTTATCAGCACGGCAGAAGGTCTGCCGCTTAGCACCTGCCTTTACGAAACGGCGTCCGCTGTCGGAACGGTCGGGCTTACCCTTGGAATCACACCGCAGCTCGGTGTTCTTTCTCAGCTTATTTTGATCGTCTTGATGTATCTCGGCAGAGTCGGCGGACTTACCCTGATTTACGCGGCGATTTCCAACAAAAATCAGAGCGGAGCAAAGCTGCCGCTCGAAAAAATTACAGTCGGATAAAGGAGTTACTATATTATGAAAAACATATTGTTAATAGGTCTCGGCAGATTCGGTAGGCATATTGCTTTGCAGCTGAATAAGCTCGGACACGAGGTAATGGCGGTAGACAGCAACGAAGAAAGAGTCAATGAGATTCTGCCGATCGTCACCAACGCGCAGATCGGCGACAGCACAAACACGGGGTTTTTAAAGTCGCTCGGCATCGGAAACTTTGATGTGTGCATCGTCACCATCGGCGGAAATTTTCAAAACTCGCTGGAAACCACTTCTTTGCTGAAAGAACTCGGCGCAAAATTAGTTGTGTCCCGCGCCGAGCGTGATGTGCAGGAAAAATTTCTTCTGCGCAACGGAGCGGACGAGGTCGTTTACCCGGAAAAACAGGTAGCAAATTGGGCTGCTATTCGGTACACCGCCGATCATATTCGGGATTACATTGAGGTTGATGATGCTCATGCCATTTTTGAAGTAGAGGTGCCGGAGGAATGGATCGGCAAAACCGTCGGAGAACTGGATATCCGCAGAAAATACAGCATCAATATTATGGCAACCAAGGAGAACGGAAAAATCAATATGGCAGTTTCACCGGAAACCGTTCTTACGGACAATATCACTCTTTTGGTTCTCGGTGCTTACAAAGAACTGCAAAAGTGTTTTCGCATTTAACAGAGGTGAATGAGGATGGCTGAGCTATTGCTGATCGTCAGTCTGCTTGGCATATTTGCTTTCGGATTTTATATCATGTGCAGGCTGGATCGATTTCTTGAAGAAAACAGAAAAGCACTGTTAAAGGAAAACGAATCCCGTGAGCCTTCCGAAATTCTGTTGCCGCAGGGACTGTCCGAAAGTGAAATATTATGTGCGATCCGCCGTTTTCGTGAAACGCACGGAAATGTCGATATTATTCTTTCCGACGGGAAAGAAGATGAGTATTAGTTTGCGGTATATTATTTCACGATTTTGATGTATAATAAAGCAAAAGGACGGTGAACCGGATGAGAACACAAACCGAGCAGTCAAAAAAAGGCGCAGACGAGCATATCCTTGTCTGCCTATCTTCTTCGCCGTCCAATGCAAGGATCATACACACCGCCGCAAAGATGGCTAAGGTCCTTCATGCAAGATTTACCGCCATCTATGTGCAGACGGATGCGGTCATAAATGATGAGGATCAGTCCCGACTTTCGCAGAACATACAGCTCGCACAAAGGCTCGGCGCCGAGATCGTTATGACGCACGGCGAGGATGTACCGCTGCAGATCTCGGAATATGTCCGACTTTCCGATGTCACAAAAATCGTGATCGGGCAAAGCAGTGCCAGACGCAGAGGGCTGTTCGGAAGACCGACTCTCACCGAAAAGCTGATCGCCTCCGCCCCTGATGTTGACATTCATATTATTCCCGATGCGCTGAACTATACAAAGCCGCACAGACGCCGTTTGTTCCTTGGTGCAGAGATACCGTCGCTGCGGGATATTGCCATAACCGTCCTGGCGCTTGCCGTATGCACGGCGATCGGGTTTCTGTTCGATCATCTCGGCTTTCCCGATACCAATATCGTTACGGTATACATCCTCGGTGTGCTGATGATCTCCGTTTTGACCAAAGGATACCTTTGCAGTATGGCAGGCTCACTTCTAAGTGTTGTATTGTTCGGATTTTTCCTTACCGAACCCAGGTTGTCCTTTCAGACCTATGCCGTAGGCTATCCCGTTACCTTTGCAGTCATGCTGGCGTCTTCCGTTCTCACCGGCACGCTTGCCTCGAAGCTGAAAGATCATGCAAGGCTCTCGGCTCGCTCCGCGTTTCGTGTGCAGGTGCTGTTTGACACTGACCGTCTGCTGCAAAAAGCAAAAAGCAACGATGATGTTTTAAGCGTGACCTGTATGCAGATCTCGCGGCTGCTTGACCGCAGTATTGTTGCCTATACGAAAGGCGAAAACGGAATGTTGTCCGGGCGGCTGTATGCCGAAAAAAAGGATACACACGCTGAAAAGCTGCTAAGCGATGCAGAGCGGCAGACCGCAGAATGGGTGCTTCAAAACGGCCGCCGTGCAGGAGCAACGACAGCACAGTTTGGCAAATCCGAATGTCTTTATCTTGCGATCCGTGCAGGCGGCAGAGTATACGGTGTAATCGGGATACCGATGAGACCCGAAAAGCCCGATTCGTTTGAGAGCAGCATCGTGCTGTCGGTCGTGAACGAATGTGCGCTGGCAATGGATAATGCTCACAACGCAGCCGAAAAGGAACGGGCGGCAGATCTTGCAAAAAGCGAGCAGCTGCGCGCCGACCTTTTGCGGTCGATCTCACACGATCTGCGCACGCCGCTTTGCTCCGTTTCGGGTAATGCGGACACGCTTTTGCATAACGGGGGCTGCCTGGACGAAGCAACCAAGCAGCAGATCTATAAAGATATCTATGATGATTCCGAATGGCTGATCGGCGTGGTGGAAAATCTGCTGTATGTTACACGGCTGAATGACGGACGCCTGAAGCTGGAGCTTACCGACCAGCTTGTAGACGAAGTGGTCAACGAAGCCGTTTCGCATTTGAAGAAAAAATCCGTCGGACACAAGGTGACGGTAAGGTGCGACGATTTGATTCTTGCCCGTATGGACGCACAGCTTATCGTGCAGGTCATTGTCAACCTTATTGATAATGCTTTGAAATATACCGAACAAGGCTCCGAGATCTGCGTAAGTGCCGAAAAACAGGGCGGGGATGCCGTGATCCGAGTCACCGATAACGGAAACGGAATTGCAGACGATATGAAACCGCATATTTTTGAAATGTTTTACACCGGGAAAAATACCGTCGCAGACAGCCGCAGAAGCTTCGGGATCGGGCTTACCCTGTGTAAATCTATCGTAGAGCTGCACGGCGGAACGCTGACGCTTACGGATAACGTACCGCACGGTTGCATATTTACCTTTACTTTACCACTCAGCGAGGTGACTCTGAATGAATAAACCCCTTGTACTCGTCGTGGAGGACGACCGTCCCGTCCGCAATCTGATCGTAACAACATTAAAGGCGCACGATTACCGCTACCTGACCGCGGAGAACGGACACAGCGCTATTATAGAAGCGACCTCCCATAACCCGGATATCGTTCTGCTGGATCTGGGGCTGCCGGATATCGACGGCACGCTGGTAATCGAAAATATTCGCTCATGGTCAAATATGCCCATTATTGTGATCAGTGCGCGCAGCGAGGATAAAGACAAAATCACGGCGCTGGATGCCGGGGCGGACGACTATCTGACAAAGCCCTTTTCCGTAGAGGAACTTTTGGCACGCCTTCGGGTCACGCAAAGACGGCTGCTGCTTCTTCAGGCAAGCGGCGACGCCGATTCACCCGTTTTCCAAAACGGCAAGCTTAAAATTGATTATGCCGCCGGCTGCGCTTATCTAAATGGGGAGGAATTGCACCCGACCCCGATTGAATACAAGCTTTTGTGTCTGCTCTCTCATAATGTCGGAAAGGTGCTGACGCACACCTATATCACGCAGCAGATTTGGGGCAGCAGCTGGGAAAACGATATTGCTTCCCTGAGAGTATTTATGGCGACACTGCGCAAAAAGCTGGAGCCGCAAAAGGACAGTCCGCAATACATTCAGACGCATATCGGCGTCGGTTACCGTATGCTGCGGGTAGACTGAGAAAAGCGAGGAAACAAGGAATTGAAGGGCTGAATATCGCTTGGTACGGAATCATTATCACCTGCGGTATGGTGCTTGGCTTTGCTTTGGCGATATACCGATGCAGAAAAACCGGCATCAACAAGGAGCATATATACGATCTTGCTCTTTGGCTGATCCACGTATGCATTATTTGTGCAAGAGCCTACTATGTGATTTTCGAATGGGATAATTACAAAAACGACCTGCTTTCTGTTTTTGAAATTAACCGAGGGGGCCTTGCCATTTACGGCGGAGTGCTCGGAGGTGTCGCAGTCGCATTGATTTACTGTAAAGTAAAACGGATTTCCTTTTGGTCACTTGCCGATACCCTGATGCCGAGCCTTGTGCTTGGGCAAGCTATCGGGCGTAGGGGGAATTTTGTCAATCAAGTGGCATATGGGAACCAAATTGCAAATCCTTCGCTCTGCTTTTTCCCTTACGGCGTTTACATAGAAGAAATCGGCCAATGGCGGCAGGCAACCTTTTTCTACGAATCCGCATTAAATTTAGCTTTACTCACCGCCATGCTGATATGCTGCCCGCATTTCAGGCGAAAAGGCTATCTTCTTCCGTTTTATATGATCGGGTACGGAACGATAAGGCTTTTTGTGGAGGGGCTGCGCTCCGACAGCCTTTATCTCCTTCCGGGTATCCGTGTATCACAGGTGCTGTCCGGCTGCCTGATTATTCTCGGTATCGTTATACTTTTTATCATCCGTAAAAGACAGGCGGTGCGGCAATGAGAAAAGAGAGGACTTTGTTTCTCACCTTTCTTAAAATCGGCGCCTTTACCTTCGGCGGCGGATACGGAATGGTTTTCCTTGTAAGAGAAACAGTCATTTCAAACGGCTGGCTAACGGAAAGCGAATTCTTAAATTTCATTGCCGTTTCAGAATCGACACCCGGTCCGCTTGCTCCGGATCCTAAATCCATTTTGGTCTTTGCCATTCTGTGGCTGACACATTTCGGATATAAAAGAATCAAAAAAACTGCACCGTCGCCGATTATAATGATACTCTTTTCTGCCGCACTCGGCATGTTGCTTTGGGGAGTATAAAACACAGCCTGTGCCAATTAGCCGTCCGAAACCGGGCGGCTTTGCTGTTTTTACGTAAATGTACTGCTCACTATTCCAGACTGACGGACGCCGCCATTGTAGAATAAATCACTTTGCAGGTACTGTTACGCCCGCAACCTTAATCAAAAATCAAAATTTTTTCTAATCATTTTCCTGTTAGCTATAAAAAAGCACAACGCCACGGAGTTTTAAATCTCTGTGGCGTTGTGCTGCTCTCAATCGGTCACTTTTTAAAAGTATCCTTATGTGAGCCTGCCTTTATGCGGGCTTCCGGCATTTGTTTTATCAAATGGCTCTATTTGTGTGCGGAGTAATGTATAAATATGATAAGTATTTCAAGGTAATGATTGGTAGGTGGTTAAGTGGATATTTTAATTAAAAATGATGATTTTGTATTTTCATACAGAGTTGGCGGTATATTGATGTGTAATGGTAAAATCTTGTTACAGCGCCCGAAGAATGATGATTATGCTATTATTGGCGGGCATGTTGTAGCTATGGAGACAAGTATGGATTATGGAACTAATCCAGAAGCTTATCGTTTGTTGAAAAAGATGTCTGATAAGGGTAGGATTAAGCTTGTTGGAAATGGACGGTCAGCACATTATGAATTGATTTAATAAACGCACAATAAACGCACGCGTGCGTTTATTGTGCATCATGTTCGATAAGTAGATGTTTTTCAAAGAAAAATATTGTATAACGGTAAAACAATTAAACGTCTAATTATTTATACCATTTCATTAATATTGCTTCATAGCAAATATCCAGCACATTATCATTTTGATCCATACTGAAGGATAAATTGAAAAAGACTTCCG
>ERZ1026878.1456-NODE-1456-length-14077-cov-39.740551_pt1 | contig 14077 bp, 16 predicted proteins | sample MGYA00380169_ERZ1026878 | MGnify/ENA primary metagenome ERZ1026878 (study PRJEB33269, sample SAMEA4719805) | human gut metagenome | biome: human-associated habitat; feature: organic feature; material: feces | place: Cameroon | collected 2013-10 ...
CCTTAAAGTAGTCGCCGAAGCTCCAGTTACCGAGCATCTCGAACATGGTGTGGTGATAAGTATCATGACCTACCTCTTCGAGGTCGTTGTGCTTACCGCTAACACGGAGACATTTCTGAGTATCAACACGACGTACATCCTTACCTGGGTCCTTTGTACCGAGGATGATGTCTTTCCACTGGTTCATACCAGCATTTGTAAACATCAGCGTAGGGTCATCCTTGATGACCATAGGTGCTGATGGAACAATTTTGTGGCCTTTGCCTTCGAAGAATTTCTTGAAGGATTCGCGCACTTCATTAGCTGTCATCATATCTATTTTGTATTAATCTTTATTTTTTTCCGAAATTCTTTGCAAAGATAAGAAGAATTGCTTAAATTTGCAAATCAATTAATCATTGTTTGATAAAAAGTTGCAAATTATGGCTCTGAAAACAGATAAAAACGTCAAATTGTACTACTCCATTAAGGAAGTGGCCGAGGAAGTGGGTGTCAACGAGTCTACGCTGAGGTACTGGGAGAAAGAGTTTCCTTTCCTCAAACCCAAGGTCACATCCAACAAGGTTCGTCAGTATACCGAGAAGGACATAGAGCAGGTAAAGGTCATCTATTCGCTCATCAAGGTGAAGGGCCTCAAGATTGCTGCTGCCCGCAAGTATCTGTCACAGAACAGGACTGGCGCTGAGAAATCTTCAGATGTTCTGGAGACGCTCATCAGTGTGCGCGATGAGCTGAAAGAGCTGAAAAAACATCTCGATGCCTTGGTGTAGGACTTTTACTTCTGAACCCGGCTAAAATACAACAAATAAAAATATGGTAATAGATTTTGAAAAAATTGCTGAGGCTCATCTTGAGGGCTTCAAGGGAGGAAAAGGAAAGTTGGACACTCGAAACTTCGTGGACGACAAGGTGAAGATCATGTATTCTACACTTCGTCCGGGAGCTACCACAGGACTGCATACCCACGAGGGCAACTGCGAGGTGGTGTTTGTGATAAGCGGAACGGCTACATTCCACTATGATGACAGTGTGGAGGAGGTACGTGCCGGACAGGTACACTACTGCCCCATGAACCATGCCCACTATATGGAGAACCTCACCGACCACGACTTGGTGTATCTTGCCATTGTGCCAGAACATCATTAATCGCCCCCCAAAAAATGGCAAAAAGAGAATATGTAGAAGCCAACAAGCGTTGGTTAGAAGAGAAGGCTCGCGAGGAAGGCGTACAGGCCTTGCCCCGTGGCATCTATTATAAAGTGCTGAAAGCAGGCAATCCTGATGGTGCCAAACCTGGTCGAAGAAGCATCGTTACGGCACACTATACGGGATGGACCATCAACGGCAAGAAATTTGATTCCAGCCGTGGTGGAGCTCCTGTAGCATTTCGCCTGTGCGAACTGATAGAAGGATGGATTGTCGCCATGCAACAGATGACGGTAGGCGCCAAGTGGGAAATCTACATACCTGCAGAGATGGGGTATGGCAAGTTCTCACAGCCAGGCATCCCCGGTGGCTCTACCCTTATTTTCGAGATAGAGCTGTTGGGTGTAGCCTGACGTTTGTCTTTTCTTACTTCTTGGTCAGCACATAGTGCTTGGCCATGGCGCCTTCTGGCTCGTTACCGATGGAGTCGGTCATGATGAGACTATGAGCATCTCTTACCTTATAGTAAGAAGTTTCTCCACTCGAAGGACGGATGATTTCTATCACACCGTGCGACAGGAGTTTGTAGATTCCGCTTGCCTCGTCGTGTCCGTCTTTACGGTCAATGTAGTCGGCAGAATACTGGTAGGTGCTGTCTGCATTGAGGGTCAGCACGGTCTTGATGCCAGGACAGTCGGCAGCAGGAAGTGTTCCCTCGTAAGTACCTGCAATAGAGTCGAGTACAAAGTCGTTTGAATCAAGCGAATCTTTTTCTGCATAGCTGAGGCTGTCTTGATCGGTCTCAGGAGCGTTGGTCTTCTTGCTGTTGCAAGATCCAACAGATAGAGCAGCGATAACGGCTGCTGTCAATACCAATTTCTTTTTCATACTTTACTGCTTTTTAATTTAACTTCTCTAACTTCCCCATTTGCAATAGTTGAGTTAGTATAATCACGCAGCAAATATACATGATTATTTTCTTATATGCAAGTTTTTCACCCTACATTTTTGGGAAGTTGGAGAGTTTTTGAGAATGTTGGAGATTTTTTGGGGATGTTGGGGAGTTTTTTGACCTGTATGGTAGGGTGTGCTGTTTAATTTCATGTCCACAAAGGCATTTGTTTTAACTCCTCTAACTCCTTTAACTCCTCCAAAAAACTCTCCCTTATTTCCTCTTCTTTTGCGTGTTAGGCAGGAATCCGGCAATGATGCCGAGCAGAGGCAGGAAGGCGCTTACCTGGAAGATGAACTCGATGCTGGTCTTGTCTGCTAACCATCCGAAGAAGGCGGAGCCCAAACCTCCTAAACCAAACATCAGTCCGAAGAAGATGCCGGCAATGAGACCCACCTTGTCGGGCATCAGGTCAGTGGCGTACACCACGATAGACGAGAAAGCCGAGGCAATGATCAATCCCGAAAGGAAGGTACAGACGAGAGTCCAGAACAGGTTGGCGAAGGGCATGATGAGGGCGAAAGGTGCCGAGCCGAGGATAGAGAACCAGATGACGTACTTGCGCCCAAACTTATCACCCAACATGCCTCCAGCCACAGTACCAATGGCAAAGGCGGCAAGAAAGACGAACAGACACAGCTGAGAAGTCTGTACCGAGATGCCAAACTTGTCGATCAGGAAGAAGGTGAAGTAGCTCGTGATGCAGGAGGTATAGAAATACTTCGAGAAGATGAGCAGCACGAGGATGAGCAGTGCCCCATATTTTGCCCGCTTTGAGATGTCGTTGTTCAGGGCGACGTTTTTCTGCGGATGCGTCACCACATACGCCAACCGGGCCTTGTACCATGCCCCTAATCTGATCATGATAAGGGCGGCGAGCAAGGCGGCAAGGGCAAACCACGAGATGGCGTGCTGTCCGAAAGGCAGGATGATGAGGGCTGCAAGGAGAGGACCTATCGCCGAGCCACCGTTGCCGCCTACCTGGAAGATGGACTGTGCCAGACTCTTCCTGCCTCCCGATGCCAACTGGGCTACTCGTGATGCAGTGGGGTGGAACACGGATGAGCCTAAACCCACGATGCTCACAGAGAGGAGAATCAGCAGATAATTTTCTGAGAAGGCCAGCATCAGCAGACCGATGAGTGTGAAACACATACCCACGGAGAGGGCATAGGGACGTGGATGCTTGTCGGCATACAGTCCGGTAAAGGGTTGCAGAATCGATGACGCCATCTGAAACATCAGGGTGATGATTCCGATTTGTGCGAACGAGAAGTCGAACTTATCCTTGATGATGGGGTAGATGGAGGGGATGATCGACTGAATCATATCATTCAGAAAGTGGGAAATGCCACAAATGATAAGTATCGAATATACCGTCCCCTCCATCTTCGTGGGGTTTCCTTTTATTTTACTACCTATTGATTTTATATTCATTTCTTTATTGGTTTTGAGAACCATTTGACCGCTTTACTTCCAAAACAGTTGGTCGATAAACTCATATCGTTTCTCCATCTGGGCATCGGTCTTTACCACCGTGTTCTCGTCGATCTGTAGCACAGGAGCGATGGCTTTACCGTTGGTGGAAGGCCATTCAGGCAGACCCAGTCCGTTGGGGTTGCCAGTCTTCACAAAGTTGATGTAGTACTGGCTGAAGATGTCGCTTATCATGTAGTCGGCAGGTTGCCAGTCGTAAACACGGTTGGTAGGCAGAGTGCCCATGGCATACTCGATATCGGCAGAGTGTACGGCACCCTTGTCCTGTGGGGCAGGAGCCTCACCCTCCTTGGCGTCTATCACACCACCAGCCAGGGCAGCCACCTTTCCCTTGATGGCCATGGCAGGACGGGGATGACAATAGCGATAACGGTAAACGGGCTGTCCGCTTGTCAGCTTGTGCATGTTGCCCCACTTCCATGTGGAATAGTCGAGGAAGATGTCAGAAGCCAAGTTCACACCTGGTTGCTCCAGCACATCCTTGTCGGTAGTGATGCCGTAAAGACGGAACAACTCATCTATGTTCTCTTCGCCGAAAGTAGCTTTGGCACCAGCCTTCAGGTTCTCCACCGTAGGCTGTTTGCCCATCAGTACAGCCCATGGTGTCATCTCCTGGTTGTTGCCGCCCACGAGCAGAGGCACCTTGGTCTGGTTGCCTTTGGCGAAAGTCTCTTCTGGTTGCTCTACGAAGAAATATCCGTCGATGTTGTACACGGGGCGCGACTTGACGGAAGCCAACTTCAGCAGCTCTTTAGCAGGAAGGTTGCGAAGCATGTCGATGTCAGCCTTAGGGGTTTTCTTCTTGCTTGCCTTTCCCTTTGTCTTATCGGTCTTACCGACCATCTGTGCAGCTATATTCTGTGCCATTTCCACACCCTTCTGCTCAGCTTCCTTCAGGGTAAGCACCTTTTTGAATCCCATGACCGAGCCGCTGGAACCCATGGCCTGTGCAAAGAGACCCTGGCAGAGAGGCGAAGCCATCAGGGCACTTACCGACATCGAACCGGCCGATTCGCCAACGATTGTGATGCGGTTGGGGTCGCCTCCGAAGGCCTCGATATTGTCTTTCACCCATTTTATGGCAGCCACCTGGTCCATGAAACCATAGTTGCCCGATCCTTTATAGGTGGTCTCCTTGGAGAGTTGTGGATGCGCGAAGAAACCGAAGATACCCTCGCGATAGTTGGCGGTGATAGAGATGATGCCCTTTCTCGCCATCGCGTCGCCAGCATATCGAGCCTCGCTTCCGCTTCCTGCCATCAGTCCTCCGCCATTGAAATAGATCAATACGGGCAGATGCTCTTTCATCGTCTTGGCAGGAGTCCATATATTAAGGTATAGACAGTCTTCGCTGTTCACCTTGGTTCCGAAGTTCATATCGCCGAAGAGTGGTTCCTGCATCGGATTAGGTCCATACTCTTTAGCCTCGCGCACACCGTCCCAGTGCTTTGCTGGCTGTGGAGCCTTCCATCTGAGGTTGCCCACAGGAGGAGCAGCAAACGGAACACCTTTAAACACCTTGATGCCCAAGAGGTCTTTTCCTTCGAGGATACCCTCGGCCGTCTTTACCTGGGTTTGCGCCATCGTTCCCATCATGGGGAGCAGAAAAGCGAGGGATAAAAATAGTTTCTTCATATAGTTGTTTGGTTTGAAAAATCATTTCACAGCCTCTACCTCGTAGCCAGCCAGCTTGAGGAGGTTGAGCACACCCTTTTCGCCTGGCAGATGACCGGCACCTACGGCAAAGAAGGTTGGTTTGTCGCTCATGATGGCAGGCATTTTTGCCACCCAGTCAGCATTGCGGTTGTCGAACATGATGGCATACTCTTCTTTCGTGTCGTCGCAGCTGTCGTTGCGCTTCTCGCTGATCACCTCTTCTATCTGCTTCATGTTCTGAGCGAAGTAGGCGTCGCTGAGGCGTTGCGTTACCATGTTGTAATATTCCGTGTTGTCGACGAGGCACATCAGGAGTTGCTTCTGGCGCTCGAGAGGAATACTCTTGAAGAGCACCTCTATCTGCTTGTCAACCGTCTCAAGACCGATGACAGGCTCGTGGTTGCGCTTGGCAAACTTCTGGAAGTAGTCGTCGAACGACTGTGTAGGGTCAAAGCCACGGGCATGCTTGAGCGACATGAGCAGGGTGAGCTGTGTGTTGAGAGCCTGCGGTGTGATGTTGCCAAACTTAGCCTCCACGATAGGGTTGCTCATATCGGCACTTGTCAGGTCCTTGAGCAACTTGTTGAGTCGTGTGTACTCTTCTTCGGTAAGTATGCTCTTGAGTGTCTTGCCGTAAGGGAGCAGCATGGCAGCTGCCATTTTCTGTACACTCTCTGGTTTCTTCATATCTTCCATGTCGAGCTCTCCGCATACCTGTTCGGTATTGGTGAGAGCGTCAGGGATACCCTCTATGGCATTGACGAAACTGACGGGTGCCAGATGATAAGTTCCTACGATGTAGGATGGTGACTTAAGGTCTTTGCCCGAAATCTTATACAAGAGTTGGGCGTTGGCGCTTGTAAACATTGATACAAGAGCCAGTGAGATAATCATTAACTTTTTCATTTTCTCTGATTTTTTATCCTTATATTTTTATTCTTCCATCAACTTGCGATAGCGACCCTTCTTGATCTCAGTATCGCCAAGACGGCGGGCCTTGTTGATCTCGTACTCCGAGTAGCTTCCCTCGAAGAAGAAGACCTCACCATTACCCTCGAAGGCAAGGATGTGAGTACAGATACGGTCGAGGAACCAACGGTCGTGACTGATGACGACCGCACATCCCGCAAAGGCCTCCAGACCTTCCTCCAAGGCGCGCAGCGTATTCACGTCGATATCGTTGGTAGGCTCATCGAGCAGAAGCACGTTGCCTTCCTGCTTCAGCGCCAAGGCCAACTGCAGGCGGTTGCGCTCACCACCCGAAAGCACACTGCAGAATTTGCTCTGATCGGTTCCCGAGAAGTTGAATCGCGAGATATAGGCTCGTGTGTTCACGTCACGTCCGCCAAGACGCAAGGTCTCGTTGCCCTGCGAGATGACTTCGTAAACCGTCTTCTGAGGATCGATGTCCTTGTGCTGCTGGTCCACATAGGCAAGCTTCACGGTCTCACCCACCTCGAAGTTGCCGCCGTCGGCCTGTTCCAGTCCCATGATGAGGCGGAAGAGGGTAGTCTTACCGGCTCCGTTAGGACCGATGACACCCACGATGCCGTTAGGAGGAAGCATGAAGTTGAGGTCATTGAAGAGCACCTTCTCTCCGAAAGCCTTCTTTACGTGCTGAGCCTCGATCACCTTGTTGCCTAAGCGAGGACCGTTAGGGATGAAGATCTCCAGTTTCTCCTCGCGTTCCTTCTGTTCCTGGTTGAGCATCTGCTCGTAAGAGTTCAGACGGGCCTTACCCTTAGCCTGTCGGGCCTTAGGTGCCATGCGTACCCATTCCAACTCGCGCTCCAACGTCTTGCGGCGCTTAGAGGCAGTCTTCTCTTCCTGTATCATTCGCTTGGTCTTTTGGTCGAGCCAAGACGAGTAGTTGCCCTTCCATGGGATTCCCTCGCCACGGTCGAGTTCCAATATCCACTCGCTCACATCGTCGAGGAAGTATCGGTCGTGAGTGACGGCGATGACTGTTCCCTCATATTGCTGCAGGTGCTGCTCCAACCAGTCGATACTCTCAGCATCCAAGTGGTTGGTAGGCTCATCGAGCAGGAGGACATCAGGCTTCTGCAGCAGCAGACGGCAGAGAGCCACACGACGGCGCTCACCACCCGAGAGGTTGGTTACGGGCCAGTCGCCGGGAGGACAGTGCAGTGCATCCATCGCACGCTCCAGCTTAGAGTCGATGTTCCAGGCGTCGGTAGCATCAATGATGTCCTGCACCTCGGCCTGTCGCTGCATCAGCTTGTCCATCTTGTCGGGATCGCCATAGTATTCCTCGAGTCCGAATTTATTGTTAATGTCCTCGTATTCAGCGAGTGCATCGTATATTTTCTGCACACCCTCCATCACGTTCTCCTTCACGGTCTTGTTCTCGTCGAGCGGAGGATCCTGAGGCAAGTAGCCCACAGAGTAGCCTGGGCTCCAAACCACCTCACCCTGGGTAGGTTGCTCAAGTCCTGCGATGATTTTCATCAACGTAGATTTACCGGCACCATTCAAACCGATGATACCGATCTTTGCTCCGTAGAAGAACGATAGGTAGATGTTCTTCAGAATTTGTTTCTGATTTTGTGGGATAATCTTGGATACTCCCACCATAGAGAAGATAATCTTCTTGTCGTCAACTGTTGCCATGTTTATTATATAATGTATTAATCTTTTCTGTCTGCTTGCAAAAATACAAATAAAAAGTCAATTTTCGCAAGAAAGTAACGTTGAAATGGCAAATAAAGAGAAAAAATGTGCTTGTCGGACAAAAAAGTGGCAGATGGAAGTTGTTTTCCCGTAATTTTTGCTTATATTTGGCAGCAAATTACAAACAAAAAAATACAATTATGGATGCAACTTATATGGAACTGATGGTAAGGCTGACGTTGGCTATGGTCTTGGGCGGAGCGATAGGTATAGAGCGTGAGTATCGTGCCAAGGAGGCAGGCTTTCGCACCCATTTCCTGGTAGCCTTGGGAAGTGCCCTCTTCTGTGTGGTGTCGCAATATGGTTTTGGTGTCGACCTGAAAGACTCTTCCCGTGTAGCAGCCCAGGTGGTGTCGGGCATCGGCTTCTTAGGTGCAGGAACCATCATCTTCCAGAAGAATGTGGTGAGAGGACTCACCACCGCTGCCGGCTTATGGGTGACAGCTGCCATAGGTCTGGCTTGCGGAACGGGCATGTTTGTCGCCGCCGTCATCACGACCGCGATGGTGCTCCTGGGACTTGAGGTGCTCAACTATCTGATACCACAGTTGGGAACCACCACAATCGAGTTGTCCTTTACGGCTCCCTCGATAGATAGTGTGAAGCAGCTCATCCAGAGTCTGAAACAAGACAATGTAGAGATCCATTCTTATGAGTTGAAAGACCGTCGCACGTCCAAGGGCGAGTTTTTGGAGGTGAGCATGGAACTGAAGGCGAAACGCGGTTTCCATACCCTTTGTATGCTCGACTATATGAATGATTTCTCTGATGTCACGATTTCCACGATGGAGTAGGGTCGTGAGGGGGGAACAATTATTTACACTTTCTCATGATTTCTCCAGCCTTTTCCTTATCGCTGTCAAAACAGAACAGTTTATAGATGTCGGTCGCATTCTGAGGATCAACGATGTGGGGCGCCATCATGGAGAGTGCTTTCAGCCGTTCGTCGTCAAAGGTGAAAATCTTCATCAGTCTGACAGCCTGTGAGCAGGAGTAGTAGCATCCTAAGCTGGCAACCTCTATCAGGTCGAACTTGTTGTCATCGAACGATGCCTTCTTCACTTTATTGTATAGTATGGAGAAGCTTTGGTTGCTGAGACTGTAGCCATAGCGTGTTCCCTCTTCGGGACAGAATGCCGGACCGAGAGTTGGTGGGGTAGGACGTTCCGGACAAACCGTAATCGTTGGTTTGCGGTTGTTGTCATCGTCAATTCTTGTACTGTAGTTGATCACTTTCTCGTTTCTGTCTTTAGCCGAAGCCGAGAGGCATAAGGCAAAGAGCATCAGGCTGGTGGCGATAATTGCCATTACTTCATTTCTCTTCATTGTCTTTACTGTTTTTGAAGGTTGGTGTTTATAGAATTTCTCAAGTTCAGAAGTTATAACTTCTTTAACTTCTCCATTTGCTGACGTGGAGCTTATCTTATGCAAAGATACTCCTTTCCATTGTTCCAACATGGGGATAATTCCCTAATTGTAAAAGGAAAATCCCTACAAAGTACCAAAACTGTACTTCGATGTTTCGTTTTTTACTTATCTTCTTGCATAGAAGCAAAAAAATACTTACCTTTACCGCCACTTAGGGCGACATAACTATGTGTTGAGTCAATCGGCAAATAAATAGGTGTCTCTAAGGTCTTGGAAAACTGATGATTTTTTGTCTTGTAGCATAGTGAACTATGGTTCAAGATAATACTAAAAAACGAAAACTATGCGATTACCTGAATATATAATAAAGATGTTACAGAAAAAGTCGGGGAATGTTTTGTATTTGCCGTCTGACTGTGAATTTCTCTCGCTTGATATAGAGAGTAATTTAGGAATCCATATTGGTGCTACAACTCTAAAGCGCCTTTTAGGATTTGCAAATGATGAGCGTACTCCTCATGCCAGCACCCTTGAAGTGTTGGCAAAATATCTTGGGTATGCTCATTGGGAAGATGTTGTAAATCAAGAGGAAAAATATAGTTCGGATTTTGGTACTCCTGAGGACGAAATACGTGCGGCTAATCTGACTGTAGGTGATCGGGTAGATATAACTTATTCGCCATACCGGCATGTAGTTTTTGAGTATGTGGGAGATGATTATTTTGTTGTGGTAGAGCGAGAGGGAAACAAATTGGAACTTGGTGATCGTTTGCAAATCCAGAATTTTATCCTGCATCATCCTTTTTATGCAAGGAATGTTTATCGGGGAGATGAATGTCTGGGTCCCTATTCTGCTGCCGTTGTCTCAGGAATAGATACGTTAATGCTGATAGAGAAATGATGGATTATTCTTGTTTTTCTGATAACCAGCAGTTTTGTTTGGCAGAACCCTTGCCCGTTTCAGGCTTTATATGTGAGGCTTACCGTGTGAAGATATATGGTAAACTTCATTTTTTGAAAAAGCTAAAAAAAGAGCACGAGGACAATATCCTTTTTCGGGAGGCCTTACGGAAAGAATTTGAAATAGGTTTTCGATTAGAGCATCCCAATATTGTAAGGTATGTCTCTTTTCATGATGATGAAATCTTAATGGAGTATGTAGATGGAGAGAACTTGTTGGCTTTCTTGAAAAATCATCCTGCATACTTTGAAGATGCAGAACATTTTGATAAGTTTGTTGGTCAATTATTAAGTGCTTTACAATATCTTCATGACAATCAGGTCCTTCATCTCGATTTGAAACCAGAGAACATCATGTTGACTCGCATTGGTAGTGATGTAAAGGTGGTAGATTTGGGCTGCTGTTATTCCGATACTTTTGTTGATTCTACTGGATATACTACGCAGTATGCTGCACCAGAACAGCTTGCCGGTAGGAAGGTGGATGTTCGAACAGATATTTATGCTGTAGGCAAATTATTGGAATTGTTGCCACATCCTCCTGTATATAATAAGTTGATAAAAAGGTGTTTGAATAAAAATCCTCAAGACCGTTATCCGAGCATTGCAGATTTAAAGGCAGCTTTGGCAACAAAGAAGATAGTAAGAAAAAATATGATGTGGGTTGCATCTATAACCGTTGTGGTATTTTCCTTTCTATTGCTTTCTTTCGTGTTCAAGTTCTCTTCAGTGCCGAATCCGGCAATAAAAAACACGTCAGTTCAGGAGGAGGCTGATACAATTAAACATCTCATCCAGAATCCGCAGAAATCAAAGAATCCAACTGCAAATTCCATTGTTGTACAGAATTCTCGTCCGGCAGCTTCGACTGTCCGGCAGAATGCAAAAAGTCAAAATTGGCAAAAGGAGATGGATGCCGCATTGGATAAAGCTTATAGACAGACAATAAGTTCTTTTTGCGATTCCATCTTTCCTTCACCGGCGGTAGGTTTGGCTTGGAAGGCCAAGAGTACAGAATTTCATCATCAGGTTATAAAGATAACCTCAGACTTTCATGCAAAGTATCCCGAAGTGGAGGAATCATTGCTCTTTGCTTATGCAGAGAATAATTTTCAGAGTGTAGTAGGATATGTGTTTGGTAAGATGCAGGATAATGGTAAAAAGGCGAATCCTTAAAGCGAAAAAATGGAAATGGAAGAAATGGTCGGAGTTCCTTTCTTCTATTTTCATTTTTATTTTGTACCTTTGCCCTCGATAAAAAAACTATATAGCCCACGTCGTATAAGCTATAGGACTTATTTTGGAATAAAATTAAAAAAAGTTTCAGAAAAGTTTGGTAGTGTGGATAGTTTTCTATATATTTGCGGTATGTTAAACAATTAAATTGTAGAATATGACATAAACAAATAAAGACATATAGGAAAATGAAGCGTTAGCTTTTTGTTCTTGCTTCCTGAAAATCGCCAAATTTAAAAGAAGCCACAAAGAGTAAAGGTTAGACGCTCACGCCTGCAATACGGCGTGGGCTTTTACTCGTATTATGTGGCTTATGGTGTTTGGCGATACCTCAGGAGGCGTAGACGAAGTAAATGGTCCACGCCATTTTTCTGTCTATACTTTTCGACCTTTAGGACCTTAATAGTTTTATTATAATTTAAGTGTATATGTTTTACAAAAATCAAATTGAAAAAATAATGTCTGAGGCTGGTTTTTCTGATTCAGAACGTGAATTGTTTGGGCAAGTAGTTGAAAGCTACATATTAAATTGCGAAGGTGAGCTAGCTTTAGGTGATGAAAGATTGAAAGTTTTGCTATCAAAAATAGAAAAGCAGGGCCTCTTTGAGGAATTGAAGAATTTGCTCAGTCGTAAAATTGATACTTCTCCAAAGGATCCTATTACGGGAGAGGAGGTTTCTTTGGTTCATTAAATACTATTTGTAATAATTACCCAGAGAGGTCTAATATTCAACTTTATATTATAAGTGTTATAGAATATTATTTCTGAAAAAGCGAAGCTTTTATTATATAATGCTTCTATGAAATAGTTCGTTAATCATTAATTAAAAAAAGTAGTGTAAAAATATGGCATTTTGTAAAAATTGTGGAAATAAGTTAGAAGATGGAACTAAGTTCTGTCCTAAGTGTGGAAATCCTACAGGTGGTACATGGTCAAATGAAAATGTTAATGATACAGTCTGGAATATAGCATTTACTGCCCCTATTGACGAGAATATTAAGTTAGAAATAATAAAAGTTCTGATGAATGATCTTGGAATGGATAAAAGCTATGCAGAAGAGCGTGTTAAATTTGCCCCTTGTATTGTGGCAGAAGGTTTAAAACATGATGTCGTGGAAACAATCGCTCATAAGTTGCAAGCATTGGGAGTTTCTGTCAGCATTAATAGTTATGCTGTAACAAATATGTCTAATTCACAATCTGTAAACCAAGAACAAGCTGTGAATCAATTTGAGCCAGATACAGAAAAATCTGGCAAGTTAGGCTGTTGGTCAAAAATTCTTTATGCTATTGGGGTACTTATTTTTCTTGGATACTTAGCTGATAAATGTGGAGACGATGATACAAACGTGGATGAGGGAAATGCTTCACAAGCTACTGAGCAAGTTGTGAGTGACGTAGATCAAGAGGAGTTGGATAAGGTTGCCAAGGCAGGATATAATGCTGGCTATGATGATGGATTTACTAACTCGGAGTATTCTGAGTTGCATGAAGGAGAAGATGACGATGCTGTGAGAACCCACTATACTTGTTCTGACTTTGATAAACCAAAGAATGATAAAGGGAAAAAATACTATAAAATTTATCGTGAAAATTTTTGGAAGGGATATAAAGATGGCGTAAAAGCTCGATGAGATCACTTGAATAAGTGAATTTACTTAAAATGTAGCAATAGGCTTTTTCAGTTATTTTCTGCTCTTGGCGTTAGCTAACTTTGGCTATAGCTACGTACTATAGTTGTTCAAATAACTTTAGTACACAGCTATAGCCATAAAATACCTTAAAGTGAGACTGTTCGTTTTTTGAATATGTCGAATTGCTTGGCTTTTGGACTTTTTGAACATAGCTTATTTTTTTCAAGAACACTTTTTTAATCGGACTCGTATATGAATTATATTTTAAAATTTGAAGGAAATACAATAAATTATTTGGATCATGACATTCTTGTCTTATTAAATGCAATTAGTAATGTTGACAAGCAGTATTTATCATATGCCGAATATAATGCAAATGCAGAAGATAGAAAAGATCAGATAAATCAACTGGAACGTGTTTTTGCATATGAACTTTATTATCAATGGTCTTTGCTTAAAGATGACAACATGGTTCTAAACGGAGAAATTGGAAAATTATGGAATGATAAGTATTGGTATCCTGATCTGGTACTACATGGCGGACAAGGTGACCCTGAAAATAATAGGGTTGTAGTCGAAATAAAGCGTGAATGCATGGTCAAAGGGAATTATAAAGTAATTCTTGAAGATTTCAAAAAACTATCAAGTTTTTTGAAATCTGAAGAAAAAAGTTCGCAAGACGACTGTAAATTTAGAAATTATAAAAATGCAGTTTTTATTCTATTAAAAGGGAAAATTGAGGAAATTTCCAATATGTTAAAAGCGAAAAAAGTTTCGCAAGATGAAATTAATGGTAATATTATCTGTTTAACGTATAATGGAGAAGAAATAGAAATTTCGAGATTATCTCATTTGATGTAAAATTATCGTTGTCCATCGTTTTGCAGGGATTATCTGCAATTTCGTAGGATATTCGCTGCTTTTTCCTTGTCGCTA
>ERZ1026878.1459-NODE-1459-length-14062-cov-7.396373_pt1 | contig 14062 bp, 10 predicted proteins | sample MGYA00380169_ERZ1026878 | MGnify/ENA primary metagenome ERZ1026878 (study PRJEB33269, sample SAMEA4719805) | human gut metagenome | biome: human-associated habitat; feature: organic feature; material: feces | place: Cameroon | collected 2013-10 ...
GCAAAATATATTATGAGCTATATTTAATTTCCTTAGGAATATTGACACTATTGTATATGTTTGTCTTTAGTGGCGATTTTCTACTGATGTTGACAGTAGATAGATTAGGGATAAAATAAAGATTCAAAATGATGAAACAAAAAAGAAAAATGCCTTTGGGCATACAGGACTTTGAAGAAATGCGTAGGGGTGATTATCTCTATGTGGATAAGACGGATATTGTATGGCAGTTGGCTAACGGCGTTAAGTACAATTTCCTAAGTCGTCCTCGTCGTTTTGGTAAGTCCCTGTTGTGCTCTACCCTCAAGTGTTATTTTGAAGGAAGGAAAGAACTCTTTGAAGGATTGAAAATCATGCAAATGGAGGAAGACTGGGTCAAACGTCCGGTCATCTATCTAAGTATGAGTTTGGGTGGCTCTTCTGCTCAGGAACTTAAGGAATATTTGCATTATGTGCTCTCTACATACGAAAAGTTTTATGGGAAGAATCCTAATGAGCGGTCTTTGGGCAATCGTCTAAATGGTATCATTCAGAGGGCTTATGAGCAGTCTGGAGTAAAGATTGCCGTCATTGTAGATGAGTATGATGTGCCTTTGCAGCATACCTATGAGACGAATCAGCATGATGAATGTAGGGAAATCTATCGTAATTTCTTTACGGGACTAAAGGATTATGGTTATTGTATTAAATGTGTGTTTATCACTGGCATCACGAAGTTTACACAGATTAGTCTGTTTAGTATGCTCAATACTTTGACTAATATAAGCTTTGACGAGCAATATGCTGCTATTTGTGGATTGACCCATGAGGAATTGGCTCAATACTATTCAGAGGAGATTGAAAGGTTAGCTTTGCGCTATGCCTTAGATGTGCCACAAGTGCTTTCTGAACTTAAAGCTACTTATGATGGTTATCATTTTTCACGTAATTTGCAAAATGTCTATAACCCATTTAGTGTGTTAAACGCATTGAGTCGTTCTCAGTTGAATTCTTATTGGATAGCTACTGGTTCTAATGAAATGCTTAATAAACTTTTAAAAAAGTATGTGGATGATATACCTTCACTTGATGGTGGTCTCATAGATGCTGATTATTTGGAGATGAGTGATGTTAATATGGACGAGCCGAAACTCTTTCTCTATCAGTCTGGTTATCTTACTATTAAGGTTGTGAAAGGTGATTGTTACTTGTTAGGTTATCCAAATAGGGAAGTGAAGAAGGCTATGTATGAAATGGTTTTGCCTATGATGACTGACAAACCTTCTTCTGAAGTGACTACTCTCGTTCAAAAGTTGAAAATGAACTTGTCTATGGGGAATGTAGATGATGCTATGCTTTGTCTCAAAGGGTTGGTAGCAGGTACTCCTTATAGTATTCAAAAGAAAGAGCAATTTGTGTTTGAGGAGCATTTCCGTTTTATTTTGAAGAATATATTTTATTTGTGCGGATTTGAGGCTAAGGAGGAAATTGAAATGGCTTCAGGGAGAATTGATTTGATAGCTCAGAATGATTCTTATGTTTATGTCATGGAGTTGAAAATGGACGATAATGGCGGGATTAAAGCGGCTATTAGTCAGATGAAGTCTCGTCATTATGCTGATATTTATGCGGCAAGTGAAAAGAAAATAATCTGTTTGGCTCTTGAATTTTCTAAAGAAAGCAGAGGATTGAAAGAGTGGCAGGTTCTGGATTAGTCCAATAAAAACGAGCGGAAGAAATCAAAATCTTCCGCTCGTTTTGCTTATGTTTATATCTCTCCAATCTCTGTTGTCTTACCTTGTTGGAATATTAGATATATTCCGTGTAGTTGTGTTCCTACAGATAGACTTTGTATATTCGAGTCTGTAATGTATTTTTTCAATTGCTCCAGGGCTTGTTCCTTGATTATCTTTACTTCTTCAACTGTTGCTTTAGAATTAAGATACTTCAACTCTATAATGTAGCTATGACGCAATGTTGGGTATTTCTTGGTGTCTGCTAAAAGAAAGAAGTCGCAATAGCCATGATTTGCCTCTATCTCTGGATGCGCTATGAAGAGCTTTGATAGGTGAAGGTAGGCATTGAAATAACCTTGTATGTTACGCTCTCCTTGAATGCTATCTCTGATGCTACTGTCTTTCCAATATGAACTGGAAAGATATTTAAATAAAGGTTGCCATTCTCCTTCTTGTGCCGCTTTACGATACATAGCAGATAAGTCATTGAGATCCAAACCGTGTAGTGACTGGTATTGTTCTACCAGAAAGTCGTAATACAACTTACGGATGGTATTGTTCGGAATCACAAGATGAAGGGCATCAAGATCGGTGCCACCTATCGTCAACATGCCATAATAATATAACAAACTGACGAAACGATCCGGATTCATTACTTCTTCTGCTGCAAATGAGTCTGCTATTGGGGCATCAATGTAGCCTTTTTCGGCTATCTTCATCAAGACTCCCTTGCGGTCACCGTCCAAACGGTCCAGACGAACAAGGTTCTTTAACTTTGCATAGTCTGTTCGGCAACTTGGATCTGCCATCTCCTTGGGGGCTTTGCCTGTAGTGATGAGGTTGTTGAGATAATAGAGCACCATGTTGCTATTATACATGCTCGGATCGATATTATATCTGTCTTCTGAAAAGCAGTAGTTATCGTACCATGGTTTCATCTCTGCTATTATCTTGTTGATCCTTTCTTCTTCATCAATGTTTTCATTTGCAGAATCGCTCGTCTTGATGAGTCCTACGGATATGTAGTAGGATATCATCTGGTGTACTTCTTCTTCGCTAAAGCCTAACATCATGTTAAACCATGGATGTAGGCTGATGTTGGTGGCAATGTTGAAGCCGCTGGTCAAATCGTTGAGAGTGATTGGACTGACACCCATAAAGAGGATACGCTCGAAGTTTGGCTTGAATATCTTGAATGCACTGCGATAAAAACCGCTACTATGTGTCATATTGTGGTAGGTATCCTTGCCCAACTCATTGAGTACCGTATTGGTAAAGTTGTCGTATTCGTCAATGATAAGGTAGAGATGATAGCCACGTTCCTTGGCTTCCTTGGCAAGAATGTTGATCTTATCCTTGGAAGTGGTGGCTGCTAAAGCCCATTCTACCGTGTCTGGGGTATAATAGTCCTGGTATTTTTGAATAAATTGATTCAAGCAACTGCAACAATATGTATTGAAGTCGTCCTCAAGATTTTCAATTTTGTCCAATACTTGGGAAAAGTCAAATTGCAAAATCTGGAATTTTCCTTTGGATTCTAAAGGATGGCTTTCTATCCAAGTGCCTTTATATTCTGACTCTATATCCTTGTTGGCGCAATCGAAGTAATCGGCTACCATTGACAAAAACAAACTTTTGCCAAAACGACGTGGTCGTATTAAAAAGAGAAAATTTGAAATCTCCTCCAATAATGGCAAGTACTTTGTTTTGTCAACAAAATATTTATGACTTCTCTGTAATGTCTTGAAGTCAGATATTCCTACTGGTAATCTCTTGATTGCTTCCATGATTTCTTCTGTTTTTACAACTCCTCGTTATTTTCTTGAGGAAACCTTTGCAAAGATACGATTTTCTGTTGTAACATCCAAATGTTTTGCTTGGAAATTATTTCCCTTCTATTTCTTCTTCATTCCCTTCTTCGCTTTTCTTCTTGATCTTACCCTTGATCTGGTCGAAGCCTTCGCCATATACGCCAATCACGGCACTCTGGCTGACGAAGGCGTGAGGGTCTATCTCTTCGATGAGGCGGAAGATGGTTTGTGACTGGCGCTGCTTGGCCAGTACGAAGAGCATCTTTACCTGCTGACCAGAATAGAAGCCTGAGGCATCTACTACGGTTACTCCACGATCGGCATCTGTGTTGATGCGCTTGCCTATCTCCTGATATTTCTTGGAAATGATGAAGAACTGTACGCTTCGGCGGCGACTGTTGACCACCTGGTCGATACAGAAAGCCTGGACATAGAGTACTACATATCCATAGAGTACTTTCTCCCAGTCGTGGACTACCAAGTAGCTGGAGGAAATGATGAAAATATCACATATCATGATGACTCTGCCCAGAGAGATGTCGCGATACTTATTGACGATGGCTGCTACGATATCTGTTCCTCCCGTAGAACCGCCCGCAGAAAAACCGAGTCCGATACCGCATCCGCAAAATACTGCTCCTAAGAATGCTGCCCAAAGCGGTTGGCTCTGGAGCAGATGCAGATTCTCTGTATGGTGTGAAAAATAGGAGGTGAGAAGGGTTACCACGATTACGGCATAGATGGTTTTCATGCAAAACTTCTTGCCGAGAATAATCCAAGCTGCTACGATAAGACAGGAATTGACTATAAAATAAGGTATCTGTACTGGACATCCTGTGGCCCAATAGATAATAGAGGAGATACCAGGTAAGCCGCTGGCTGTTACGTTGGTAGGAAGGAGAAATACATTCCAGCCGATGGCATAGGAAATCATGCCGATGGCGATGAATACATAGTCTTGAATCTCTCGAAACAAGGGTCGCTTTGTTAAGTTTGCAGTCATGTCTTATTTTATTTTTTTATTTATTCTTGTTCGTTTTTCTTGTTTATTAAACTGATCTCTTTCCGAGATAATTATTGTGGCTGCAAAAGTACATAAAAAAACTCAGATAAAATAAATTATCTGAGCTTTTCTTGCATAATAATGCTAATTGATGCCGTTTTACCAGAACTTTTTCTGCTCTTCTGACCATTCGAAACCCTGGGTTGCCATTTTAGCTTCCAGATCGGCACGGTTTACATGGAAATGATAGCAAATCTCATCCAATGTATCAAACTCATGGTCGCGAAGCAGGAAGTTGATTGCGCTTACCAGCATCGGCACATCATTCATAGGTAATTTATCCATAAAGCAATCTTTTTTTGTTAAAATATAGTGTTGAAAATCTTATTTCTTTTCTCTCTTGAGTTCTTCTGCCAGGAATCTTGGAGTGAATCCTTTCTTGCTCTTGGCTACTTCCTCTGGGGTTCCTGCACACAGCAACTGACCGCCTCCTCGTCCGCCTTCTGGTCCCATGTCAATGATGTAGTCTGCTAACTTGATGACGTCGAGGTTGTGTTCGATGATCAGTACCGTATTGCCTTTATCTACCAACTTCTCCAATACATCCATCAGGATGCGGATGTCTTCGAAGTGGAGTCCGGTTGTCGGTTCGTCTAAGATATAGAGGGTCTTGCCGGTATCACGCTTGGAAAGCTCTGTGGCAAGTTTTACTCGTTGACTTTCACCGCCAGAGAGGGTAGTGGAACTTTGTCCTAACTTGATATATCCGAGTCCGACACTTTGCAAAGCCTTGACTTTCTGAAGAACCTGCGGTACGTTCTCGAAGAATTCTACAGCCTGGTTGATGGTCATGTCAAGCACATCTGCAATACTCTTTCCCTTATATCTTACCTCCAAAGTTTCACGGTTGTATCGCTTGCCGTGGCAAACCTCGCATGGTACATATACATTCGGCAGGAAGTTCATCTCAATGGTCTTATATCCATTTCCCTTACAAGCCTGACAGCGGCCTTCACTAACATTGAAAGAGAAACGACCAGATTTGTAACCGCGTATCTTGGCTTCCGGCAAACCGGCAAAGAGTGTGCGGATATCAGCGAACACGTTTGTATAGGTAGCTGGGTTACTGCGAGGGGTACGACCGATTGGGCTCTGATCAACATTGACCACCTTATCTATGTTGTCTATGCCTTCGATACTGTCGTATGGCATCGGCTTTTTGAGTGAACGGTAGAAATGGCGAGAGAGTATCGGTTGAAGCGTCTCATTGACGAGTGTTGATTTGCCCGATCCGCTGACACCTGTTACCACAATGAGTTTGCCGAGTGGGAACTCGATATCTACATTCTTCAGGTTATTGCCCTTTGCGCCTCGGATGATAATACTCTTACCATTGCCTTCACGCCTCTTCTCAGGAACTTCGATTTCCGTCTTGCCATTCAGATATTGCGCGGTGATAGTCTGGGTCTTCAGCATTTCTGCTGGTGTGCCCTGAAAGACAACTTCGCCTCCCTTGCGTCCTGCCTTCGGACCGATATCTACTATCCAGTCGGCTGCAAGCATCATATCGCGATCATGTTCTACTACGATGACGGTATTGCCGATGTCGCGAAGTTCTTTCAGACTGTTGATGAGGCGCTCGTTATCACGCTGATGCAATCCGATACTTGGCTCGTCGAGGATATAGAGTACATTGACCAACTGACTACCTATCTGTGTGGCAAGTCGGATGCGCTGGCTTTCACCACCGGAAAGGGAAGCAGACTGACGGTTGAGAGAGAGATAATTCAAACCGACATCGAGGAGGAAGGTTACGCGGGAACGTAATTCCTTTACGATTTCATGAGCCACCTTGGCTTTCATCTTCGGTAGATGTTCCTCAACATGTTCGAGCCAATCGAGCAGTTCGTCGATATCGAGGGATGCAACTTCTGAGATATTCTTATCCCAGATGCGATAGGAGAGAGACTCCTGTTTCAGGCGCATACCGTGACATTTTGGGCAATCTATGGTGGAGATAAACTGATCTGCCCACTTCTTTCCTGCAGTAGAGTCATCATTCTCCATGACTTTGTGGAGATAGTCGATAACGCCATCGTATGCACAGATATAGTCGGAAGAGGTTTTTGTCTTTTCCTTCGGTATCTTTACGTTTTCAAGTGTACCATATAAAACTTCCTGCATGGTGTCTTCGTCAAGGTCCTTGATAGGTGTCTTGAGCGTGGCATCATGTTTCTCCAACAATGATTCTATCTGCCAGAAAATCTTCTGATCTTTGTATTTGCCTAAAGGAGCTATTCCACCAGAATAGATGCTGAGGTCTTCGTTTGGAATTACCTTTTTGAGATCTATCTGGTTTACCTTTCCCAAACCTTTGCAGTGTGGACATGCTCCTTCAGGAGAGTTGAAGGAAAACATGTTTGGAGCTGGATCCCGATAAGCCATTCCGGTAACAGGGTCCATCAGTCTCTTGGAGAAAATCTTGGATTCATCCTTCTCCTTATCAATGACCATCACCATGCCGTCGCCTTGTTTCATGGCTGTGGTGATACTCTTGCGGATGCGCTCTTCGTCGTCATCGCGAACTGCAAGTTTGTCGATGAGAACCTCGATGTTGTGGTTCTTGTATCTGTCCACCTTCATTCCACTTTCGAGTTCTATAAATTTTCCATCAACCCGCACATATAGGTATCCCTTGCGGCGCATACTCTCGAAGAGTTCGCGATAATGTCCTTTGCGCTGGCGGACGAGTGGGGCAAGGAGGAAGATGCGATGACCTTTGTAATCGCTGAGAATCATGTCGATGACCTGTTCCTCGGTATATTTTACCATCTCCTCGCCACTATGATAGCTGTAAGCAGTACCGGCACGTGCATAGAGCAGACGCAGGTAATCGTAAATCTCTGTGGTTGTGCCCACGGTGGAACGGGGATTCTTGTTGGTAGTCTTCTGTTCGATACTGATGACAGGACTGAGACCTGTAATCTTATCTACATCAGGACGTTCCATGCCGCCCAGGAAATTGCGGGCGTATGCAGAGAATGTTTCGATATAGCGTCGCTGGCCTTCGGCAAAAATGGTGTCGAAGGCTAAGGACGACTTGCCGGAACCGGAAAGTCCTGTAATTACTGTCAGTGAGTTGCGGGGAATCTCTACGTCCACATTCTTCAGGTTGTGAACTCTGGCTCCCCACACGTTTATCTTTTCTTCTTCTGAATTCATTGAAGTTAATTGATTCTTGTTGAAATGCTATTTTTTTGTATAGAAATGCTCCTTGAAAAGCTTTTCTCTTCTTGAAATACTTCTTTTTTATGGAAATACGACTTGAATGATTTCCTTTCTTTCTAATCCTGTTGCTCTCGGTTTTATTCCGTGGCCGTAGAACCAGATTCGATGTAGCCCCTCAACAGGTTGACATCCTTTTTGATGTTGTAGGTCTTGCCATCGGCTCCTTTTGCCTTGACCAGGCAGAAATAGACACCATCTTTCACAGGCTTACCCTTATAGGTGCCATCCCAACCGCCTGCAGGGTCATTCCACTCATAAAGTTTCTGTCCCCAGCGATTGAAGATATATGCATGAAATTCGGTCAGACTCTGGTATCCGTCTTTCGCCTTGTAGATATCATTAATACCATCGCCGTTTGGTGAGAAGGCATTAGGCATCTGCAAGAAACTTTCAGAGATGGTAAGAGTGAGAGGAGAATCCTCATTGTTCTGTTCGATAACCTGTCCATCTTTCGTGAATTTGGCATAGAGGATGATGCGGTGCAGACCTGACTGATTAAATTCAAGATCTGTGTTTTCTTCATACCTTATTATATATGGTTCCGTATCGCTGTCGTGATAGATATGCCACTCATAGTAGGGTGTCCATCCGGAAATGTCAGTTGGGTTTGCCTTGAAAGCTGCCTTGATAGGAGCGGAACCTGAATAGGATGCGTCCTCATTAGTCTCACCATCACTGGTTGTATAGGTGACTGATGGGGCTATAGATGGTGCATCGTCTGCAAAACTGGTTGTTGTCATGGCAAAAAACACCATCAATAATAATATGAAATTCGTCTTTATTTTCATGTCTTTATGTAAATTTCTGCAAAGATAGCGCAATTTTCTGAATTAGAGTATGGTTGAATGAGAGTTTTTTTGTATTTTTGCAAATGAAATTATAAAATTAAGCAAAAGAAATCATAATTTTGTGGATTAATAACATAAATCAACGAAAAAAATGAAACAAAAAATGAGATACATCTTGTTGGGCATAGGATTGATTATTTTCAATGCCTCAGCGTTCTGCCAGACTACTAAATGGCGTGACATTTATACGGTGAAGAAAAAAGATACGATTTTCGGTATCGCCAATAAGTATGGACTGAGTTTGCCTGAACTGATGGAAGCCAACCCGGAAATGAAGAAGGAAGGATATATGCTCCAAAAAGGTGCTACTATCTTTATTCCTTTCGAGAAGAATACTGCTACTACGGCTGGTGCTGCTCAGATCAATGTGGCTCAGAAGCAAGTGGCTCCTCAGAAGAAAGCCAATACGGTGAATGTGGGTGTGATGCTTCCTCTTCATGATGTAGATGGTGACGGCAAGCGTATGGTAGAGTTCTATCGTGGCATTCTGATGGCTTGCGAAAAATTGAAGCAGCAAGGTATCTCTACGAATATTCATGCCTGGAATGTGCCTATTGATGCGGATATTCGTACTACTTTAGTACAGGAAGGTGCCAATCAGTGTGATCTTATCTTTGGTCCGCTTTATACCAAGCAGGTGGCTTCATTGGCTGATTTCTGCAAGACCTATGGCATCAAGATGGTGATTCCTTTTTCTATCAATGGTGACCAGGTGGATCGCTGCAAGGAAATCTTCCAGGTTTATCAGTCTCCGGAATCGCTCAATGATGCAAGCATCAAGGCTTTCCTAAACCGTTTTAAGAATGTACATCCTATCTTTGTGGATTGCAATGACAGTACTTCACGTAAAGGTAACTTTACTTTTGGTCTCCGCAAGGAACTGGAGAAGAGAAAGATTACTTATAGTGTGACCAACGTTAACTCTTCATTGGAATATTTTGCCAAGTCGTTTGTTCCTTCCAAACAAAATGTAGTGATACTCAATACGGGACGTTCGCCACAACTGACTCAGGTTCTGAATAAGTTGGATGAGTTTACCGCCAAGTATCCTGGTGCTGACATCTCCCTCTATGGTTATACCGAGTGGTTGATGTATGCCAAGTACAATCTCGACCGCTTCTATAAATATGATACTTATATCCCTTCCACATTCTATTATAATGCAAATTCTGCTAAGACGATAGATTTGGAGAGTAAATACAATACCTGGTTCCATCAACCTATGCAGGTAGCAATGCCGCGATTTGCCATTACGGGTTATGATCAGGCGATGTTCTTCATTCAGGGTGTCAATAAGTATGGCAAGAATTTCACAGGGCAGATGACGCAGGTAAACTATACTCCTGTGCAGACTCCTCTGCATTTTGTCAAGACTTCAAAGGGTGGTTACCGTAATCAGATATTACAGTTGATCCATTATACATTCAATCGTCAGATAGAGGCGGTAACCTATTAAATGTGACATATTAAAGATAAGTAAATGAAAGCAATTAAGATATTGGTGATGTTTCTGATGCTGGGCGGTATGACAGCAAAGGCTCAGATCGGAGAACATCGCAATGACTTCTCTATAGGTGTAAATGGTGGTTACTTGATGAGTAGCGTGGGCTTTACTCCCAGTATTCCTCAAAGCCAACATGGAGGACTGACCGGTGGTTTCTCTTTCAGATATGTTTGCGAGAAATATTTCAAGAGTATCTGCTCTGTCTATGGAGAGGTGAATTTCGCTCAGGCAGGATGGAAGGAGAAAATTCTGGATATCGAAAATGCACCGGTCATCATCACCAATACGGGTGAACCGATGGCATACGAGCGTACCATCAGTTATGTTCAGGTTCCCATCTTTGCACATTTAGCATGGGGTAGAGAAACACGTGGACTGAATATCTTCGTTAACGCGGGTCCTCAGTTCGGATTCTATCTCAGTGAATCTACGAAGACCAACTTCGATCCGAAACACCTGCCAGCTACGGATAATGACAGGGTGAATAACATTATGGCGCAGGATACGATGGCTGTGGAGAATAAGTTTGACTATGGCATAGCTTTAGGCTTAGGTGCAGAATATAGTATCCCGAAGGTAGGACATTTCCTGGCTGAGGCTCGTTATTACTATGGACTGGGCAACATCTATGGCTCTTCCAAGAAGGATTTCTTTGGAAAAAGTAATTTCGGTCAGATTGTGTTCAAAGTATCATATCTTTTTGATATCGTAAGAACCAAGGATGTAAAGAGAAAATAATAAATATATAGATTAATGACAACTACAGAAAAATTTCAACAGAAACTGAGCGACTCTAAGTCAGCTCGCTGGTCAGCCTTACTGATCGTGGCTATCACCATGATGTTTGGCTACTTTTTTACAGACGTAATGTCACCATTGGAGCCGCTTTTGACAGCTGCTAAAGAGGATGGTGGCTTAGGACTCGGATGGACATCAGATGAATATGGATTCTTTTCTGGTTCATATGGATTCTTCAATGTGTTTCTTCTGCTCCTATTCTTTGGTGGTATTATCTTGGATAAGTTTGGCATCCGTTTTACTGGTGTGATTGCTACATTATTGATGTTTGCTGGTGCGTTGGTAAAATGGTATGCGGTTAGCAATCAGTTTACGGGTACTATCGCTGTGCCTTTCTTTGGTGAATATCAGACCCAAGTGGTACTTGCTTCTACTGGTTTTGCTATTTTCGGTGTAGGTAGTGAGATTTGTGGAGTTACAGTAACCAAGATACTTGCTAAGTGGTTTACTGGTCACGAAATGGCTTTGGCGATGGGTGTGCAGGTTGCTTTGGCTCGTCTGGGTACAGCTGCAGCCTTGAGTGCTTCTCTTCCGTTTGCCAAGATGATGGGTAGCGTTTCTGCTTCTGTAGGCTTAGGTCTTGCCCTGCTTTGTGCTGGTATCATGGTGTATCTTGTTTATTGCGTGATGGATAAGAAGGAAGATGCATCTGTTGCTGCTGTTGAAACGGAACCGGAAGAGGGATTCAAGTTCTCTGATTTGGCTGGTTTGGTGAAGACTACAGGTTTCTGGTATGTCGCAGTGCTCTGCCTCATGTTCTATGCAGGTGTGTTCCCATTCCTGAAGTTTGCTACCAAGTTGATGATTTTCAAGTATGGAGTAAGTGAAGATGTAGCTGGCTTTATTCCAGCTATGCTGCCTTATGGTACTATTATCCTGACTCCACTTTTTGGTAGTATATATGATAAATATGGTAAGGGTGCAACCTTGATGCTTATCGGCAGTTGCCTCTTGACCTTGGTTCATGTCGTATTTGCTTTGCCAATGGATTCATACGTGGTGGCTATCATCATGATGCTTATCTTAGGTGTTGCTTTCGGATTGGTTCCGTCTGCCATGTGGCCATCCGTACCTAAGATTATCCCGATGAAATTCTTAGGTTCTGCTTATGCTCTTATCTTCTATATTCAGAATATCGGCTTGGCTCTTGTTCCAGTTTGGATTGGTAAGGTTAATCAGGCTAACACGGCGGCTAATGGCGTGATAGACTATACGGAGACAATGACTATCTTTGCCGGTTTCGGTGTAGTGGCTATCTTGATTTCCATTCTTCTTATGCTGGAAGATAAGCGCAAGGGATATGGCTTGCAGAAGCCTAATATCAAGAAATAATTTTTCTCTGATAAGGTCTGCTGATTTTCTGATGCATTTTTTCAGAAATCATATTTGAATGATATTGAGTACTAAATAATTATAAACCCGGATGTTCTCTCATCCTATTGGTGGGATGAGGAACATCTATAAAAAAGAAAGGACTAACCATGAACACGACACCTGAAGCTCTTATAAAAGAGTATGCTGACCCGATAGAGCAGCAAGAGATTGACAAGTTCGTCTGTGCAGAAATGGGAAGACAGATTCACCGATATATCAAAGGTATGTCGGGTACTAAAACTGCCATGCTCAAGTTTGAGGAACGCTTGGCAAGTTTAACCTTGCCAGAGAAAGAAAAGGCGATAGCCAAGTATATTGACTTGAATAGAAAAGCGCTGGATGGCCTTGATTTGAAGATGATACTGGTTCGCTCTGTAGCTAACTATTGTGATACATTCCAATATATGTTGGAATTTGTCAATGACAAGCGCAAGATGATTTTCTATTATCTTCGCCTCAAAGAGAAGTATATCCAGTATCATGAGGTATTTGAGCAGAATGGTAAGTTTGGTATGAAGAATCATACGGGTGAGATTATGCTTTCGCCTCAGTATGACTTCCTCCGTACTTGCTATATTTACAATGACGACTTGAGCATGATGCCTGTAATAGCAGAAAAGAATGGCAAGATGGGGTTGGTTTATCCTGATGGTAATGATACCATTGTTGCAGACTTCCTCTATGATGAGATTTGTTTACGCGATGAATATCCTTATTTTGAAGCTGTCAAGGATGGTATGTCTGGACTGATAGATAAGGATGGAAATTTCATCCAGCATTAATTTTCATCCGGCATTAAGGCAAGACTTGATGAAGTAAAAGGAACCCTTTTTAGTTAATAGAGAAATATAAAAAAGCTTGGCAAAATTTATTTGCCAAGCTTTTTTTTTATCCTAAGTATTTCATGAGAATTTTTATCTTACCACTGTCGCGAAGCTTCAGAATACTTTTTTCGCGAATCTGACGTACACGTTCACGGGTGAGATTGAACTCGCTTCCGATTTCTTCCAAGCCTTTCTCATGGCATCCGATGCCATAGCAATAGCAGAGAATATCACGCTCACGAGGTTTGAGAACAGCGTCAAGTACGCGCTTCAACTCACTGCTCATTGACTCGAAATCCACCTGCTTGTCTGTACGTGTGTCATCACCTGAGGCCATCACGTCAACCATCGCATTGTCATCATCCTCGCCACCGAATGGAGCATCGATACTCATGTGGTGATTGTCAGCCTTGATGGTCTGGTCAATCTTAGTTTCCTCCATGTTGGTTATCTTACTCAATTCTGAAACGGATGGCTTGCGCTGATGCTCTTGCTCAAACTTACTAATCTCAGCCTGGATTTTACTCAAAGCACCTACCTGGTTGAGTGGCAGACGAACAATACGGCTCTGCTCTGCAATGGCCTGAAGGATGCTCTGGCGAATCCACCAAACTGCGTATGAGATAAACTTAAAACCGCGAGTCTCATCAAATTTCTCAGCAGCCTTTACAAGTCCGATATTTCCCTCATCAATCAAGTCGGTGAGCGAAAGGCCCTGATGCTGGTACTGTTTTGCTACAGAAACCACGAAGCGGAGGTTGGCTTTCACCAATTTATCTTTAGCACGCTCACCCTCGCGACCGCCTTTGCGGATCTTCTGTGCGAGTTCGATCTCCTCATCAATAGAGACCATAGGTTCACGACCAATCTCCACCAAGTACTTATCAAGTGCTTCAC
>ERZ1026878.1463-NODE-1463-length-14035-cov-7.687482_pt1 | contig 14035 bp, 10 predicted proteins | sample MGYA00380169_ERZ1026878 | MGnify/ENA primary metagenome ERZ1026878 (study PRJEB33269, sample SAMEA4719805) | human gut metagenome | biome: human-associated habitat; feature: organic feature; material: feces | place: Cameroon | collected 2013-10 ...
AGCTTATCAAGCTTATCGCAGAAATCAAATGTTGCGAAATAATCTTTTGGTGTCTCTGCTCTTCTTATCATCTGTACACTTCCATCTTCCTTAAGCAGAAGCTCTGCTGATCTTAACTTACCATTATACTGGTACCCCATAGAATAACCATGTGCTCCAGTATCGTGAATAATGAGATAATCTCCCATATCAATCTTTGGCAGCATTCTGTCAATTGCAAATTTATCACTATTCTCACAAAGTGAACCTGTTACATCATACTTGTGGTCGCAAGGCTCATTTTCCTTACCTGCTACTGTAATATGATGATAAGCACCATAGATAGCTGGCCTCATAAGATTTACTGCACATGCATCAACACCAATATACTCCTTATAAATGTGCTTCTCGTGGATAGCCTTTGTTACAACACAGCCATAAGGTGCAAGCATAAATCTTCCAAGCTCTGTATATATTGCAACATCCCCCATACCAGCTGCTGTAAGAATTTCATCATATACCTTATGAACGCCAGCACCGATAACAGCAATATCATTAGGTGTCTGGTCTGGCTTGTATGCAACACCAACTCCACCAGAAAGGTTAATAAACTTAATATCAGCTCCTGTCTTATCACGAAGTTCTACAGCAAGCTCAAATAAAATCTTGGCAAGTGTTGGATAGTATTCATTAGAAACTGTGTTACTTGCAAGGAATGAATGTATACCAAAATGCTTAACACCCTTGCTCTTTAATATCTTAAAGGCTTCAATAATCTGATCGTGTGTCATACCATACTTGGCATCACCCGGATTGTCCATAATTGATGTTCCAAGCTGGAAATATCCGCCAGGGTTATATCTACAACTCATAGTTTCCGGGAACTTTCCATCAAGTATTTTATCTAAGAATTCAATGTGTGTAATATCATCAAGATTAATTGTTGCACCAATCTCATTGGCATAAGCATATTCTTCTGCTGGTGTATCATTAGATGAGAACATAATCTCACCCGGCTTATAATCAAGTGCATACGCCATCATAAGCTCTGTCTCAGATGCACAATCAACTCCACAGCCGTACTCCTTTAATATATTTAATATGTATGGATTAGGGGTAGCTTTTACCGCGAAATACTCTCTATAACCTTTATTCCATGCAAATGCTTCTTTTAATCTCTTTGCATTATCTCTTATTCCCTTCTCATCATAAAGATGATAAGGTGTAGGATATGTCTTATCAATCTCCTTAAGTTGCTCTAATGTTACAAATGTCTTCTTTTCGCTCATCTTACTCTCCGTTCCACATTCCTGTTACGTATTAAAGTCTGTACTTTTAACAGATTTCATTGAATGTAATTTATATATTTTTCCACGTTGAATTGTATATTAGTTATGACAATTCGTCAAGTACGGTTATTCTAACTTATCATTGTCCTGATTTAATACAAAATGGCAGGAAGCTGTAATCTGCTGGCTGTGTGCCTCTCCCTCACACGCCATATATACCGCTCCTGCCATATTATTAATATTAAAACCACAAATTAATATGTAAGATTAGCACATCCCTTAAATGATGTAGGGTCAATCTTTACATCTTTGCCATACTGTGCACTCTTAAGATTAAAGCAGTTAAGAAATGCTTCACTTTCAATTCTTTCAAGTGTCGATGGAAATTCTACTTTCTCCAGCCTCTGGCAGTTCTCAAAAGCATTGTTGCTTATAACCTTAACACCTTCCGGAAGCACAACCTCCACAATGTCATCTCTATTAGCAAATAATTCTTCTGGAAGACAAGTAAAGTCACTCATATCTATCTCTTTATATGTTCTGTTGTATAATGTAACCTTAATTCTTTTATTGTTCATAATCTTTCCCTCACATTCTACATTGCTATCAATTGCAAAGCGGCAATGTTCGCTGTCTATTTAAACCAGCAGTGTTAATGCCGGTTATAATCTTTAATTCATATTAAGCATTCTAAGGACTGACTGACTTGTGCTAAGCAGACTATTCTTATAGTATCCTAAAGCACTGTTATCATCACTGTAATTATTGTATGCTGTATTATATGTATTACTATCATCACTTGTATTAATAGTCGATGATGCTGCTAACAGCTTTGATAATATTGCTTTATATGTATTAATTACATATTTGTAATCATCATAGCTGAACAGCACATTGGAACTGCTTGTTCCTGATGATGCACGGCTCTTTAATACTGCATCAGATATATTGTACTTATTAGCTGTTATCTGGTTTTTAAGTGCTGAAAGCTCCTGATTGTTCTGTCCCTGCTGGCTGTTATTCTGTGAATTAACCATTATTCCTGTATCGCCAACACCTGTACTCTGTGAAAGATCTGTAGCACCAGCTCCATCAATTGTTGTTGAATCGGAAGAAAGTGCTCCACCTAATATATCATTAATTCTGTCTATATATCCTAATGTCTCTTTATATGGAGGAACTCCACCATATTTGCTTACAGAACCACTTCCAGCATTATATGCAGCAATGGCAAGTGTAACATTACCATTGTAATCATCTAAAAGATACGCCAGCATCTTCGCTCCACCTGTAATATTCTGTCTTGCATCAAATGGATCTTCAACGCCTAACGATTCTGCCGTTGTCGGCATAAGCTGCATAATTCCCTGTGCCCCACAATATGATACTGCTTCTGTATCAAAATCCGACTCTGCCTTTGCAACCGCCTTTAACAGGTTAACATTGACACCATATTCATTGGATACTTCATTAAATATATCATCTAATGACTCGCTTCCTGAACTTATGTTGTTAATTACATTATCAAAATCAGTTGCACCAGCCGGTTTAATATTATCTCCCTGACTTACAAGATATACATTACCATCTAACATATTAACTGAATCTACTACCATTACTCACCAGTTTCCTTCTTTTCTTAATTGTCTATACATTGTATAAGCATCTGAAAGTATCTGTTTCTCATTCGGATATTCCAGAAGATGATACGCCTCGTGATACTTATAGTAACCTGCATCGTAAAAAAATTCTTCTTTCTGAGGCACACAGTCATAGCTGTCGGATTCACACAGATACCAGTGAACGATCTTATCGATATTCTTGTGTCCAGCCTTAAATGAATAATTCGTACTGCCAATGTAAGCTCTTATTCTTACATCAGCACCTGCCTCCTCATTCACTTCACGCACAGCTGTCTGTTCATAAGTTTCTCCCTTTTCGACTGTCCCCTTTGGAAGTACCCAGCCATCTCGTGAATTCATAAAATTCTTATATAATACAAGAACTTTGCCTCTGAATATTACTACTCCTCCACAGCTTACTGCTTCTGACATATCGTTTCCTCCAATCCATTATACAATGCTGATATTTTTTTATCAAGGCTAAATGTTTGACATAGCGTGCTGTTTTCTGACATTTTTCGCAATCTCTTATATATATGACGTCATCAACAAATAAGCTCCTGCCAAACATATTAACATATTATTGAAAATACGCATCAAATACAGCCTTCGCTATATACTGTGCACTTGATACACCTGAATAGCCACCCTCAAGCACAACACTTACTACAATCTCTGGTGTCTCTGCCGGAGCAAATCCAACAAACCACGAATGTACATTATCACTATTATCGTATTGTGCCGAGCCAGTCTTACCAGCAGCATTATATGATGACCATCTCATTGAACCGCCTGTACCTGAATCAACAACCTCTTCCATACATTCTGTAAGATACTGTGCTTCGTCACTTGTCATAAGCTTGTCAATAACTGTTGGTTTATTCTGTTTTACTACTCTGCCATAAGCATCTTCTATTCTGTCAACCAGATATGGTGTCATCATTGTACCATCATTAGCCACTGTTGCAGCTATCATAAGATTATGGAGTGGACTTATCATAGTTTTTCCTTGTCCAATTGCAGTTTCCTGTGCTTCACTTATGCCTGACTCCTCACTCAGTGCAAATGAACTTTTATTATATTCAAATGCGACCGGTATATCCTTATTAAATAAAAATGAGGTGCATAGATTCTTAAATGAGGTCAGCTTAAGTCCTGCACCTATATGCGAAAAGGCTGAATTACAGGAATTAGCAAAAGCATCTACAAGATCTTGCTTTCCATGTGCTTTTCCATCTGCACATGGAATTGTTGTTCCACCTTCCTCATAATCACTTCCGTTACATACATACATAAATGAATTATCTGTACCATTTTCCCTTATATACTCAAGTGTTGTAAGTATCTTAAAGGTTGAACCCGGTGCATACAATCCTTGTGTAGCCCTGTTTAAAAGAACCGACTCAGAACTATCATAATTAATCCATTTATCGTAATCTTTATCTACCAGATTAGGGTCAAAATCAGGCTTGGAAACCATTGCCAGTATCTTTCCTGTAGAACTTTCCATAACTATCACAGCACCTTTGTTACTGCCAAGTGCCTTATATGCTGCCTTCTGCAAGGTTGTATCCAATGTTGTATACACATTATGTCCCTTTGCCTTATCGCCTGTTAAATCATTGGATATCTGATCAAATATATTATCTGTCTCAGATAACAGATAATAATTCTCTGTTGACTCAATTCCCATCTTCGTCTTGGAATTATATCCTATGACGTGGCCAAAAAGCTTTTTCTGTGGATACACTCTTGTCTCTGTACCGTCATCTGCCGTATCAGTCGTTGCAAGCACTGTTCCATCAGAAGCATATATATCGCCTCTCACAACCTTATCAGCCTGATTATCTATTCTTTTATTATATGGATTGTTAATAACATCTTTGGCATCTTTGATATTAAATACACAAAGATATACTATCATAATCGCAAATAAGCCTATAAACACAAAAGATATTATATTAGTTTCCCTGTTTCTAAGGCCTTTTTTACTTCCTTCTACAATATCCGTTTCTTTTTCTTTACGCCTGATGTTTCTTCGGCGTTGTTTTTGCTGTTGATTGTTTTTTTGCATTTTTACCTTTTCTGTCATCTTCATACTCGCTTTCATCAAGTCTCATATTATACATTCCATTAATCAGTGCAAACATCACTAACGAACTTATTATAGAGCTTCCTCCATAACTTACGAACGGCAGTGTTACACCAGTCATCGGAATAAGCTTTATTGCTCCTCCAACTGTAAGGAACACCTGAAAGCCATATGTAACTCCAAGTCCAACTGCGACAAGCCTGTAAAACAATGTCTTACATCTTGATGCAATGTTCATCATAAGTATAAGATTATTAAGGCATACCAGTAATAACGATATAGCAAATATTAATCCAAACTCCTCTGAAATAGCTGAGAACATAAAATCCTTTTCTGCAACAGGAATTTTATCCGGCATACCCTGGCAAAAACCATATCCAAACCACGAACCCATTCCTATTGAAAACAGCGACTGGCATACCTGATAACCACTATCATCAATATGGCTCCACGGATCTTTCCATATTATAACTCTTTTTCTTACATGAGAGAAAAGCTTATAGGCGATAACACCTGCAACTCCTCCACCCATAATGCCTGCACCTGCATATAACACATTCTTGGTTGCAATATAAAGCATAGCAATATAGACCACGAAAAATATAAGTGCCGCTCCAAGATCTGTTGACAGCACAAGTATTATAACGTGAAGTGCGGCAAATGCTGTAACTACAGCAGTCTGTCTGAATGTCGTTGCTTTATTAAACATCGAAGCTACAAACATTACATATAATATCTTTACAAATTCTGCCGGCTGTACTGACACAGGTCCTATTGTAAGAACAAGATTAGCTCCATATATCTTATTGCCAAGAAGAACTGCCAGCAGAAGCACAAGTCCTGTGCCACAATATATCCATCCCATCTTTCTGAAGCTTTTCACAGTCTTTAACAACCACGGAATGGCAAGCGTAAGCAATGTGCCTGCAACCGCTATAGCAAACTGCTTTACGCATTTGGTATAGCTTAATCTTGCTATCATAACAAAGCCAACCGCCATCAGCATACACATATTATTGACGAGCAGTCTTGATGCTTTAGGATAAAATACCATATAAAGCATAATAACTGCACCAAGATATACCAGCTGTGCAAAATACAGATATATATAATTCATATCATCATACACGACATACATTATAAGATAACCAGTAAAATGTACAATTACCATTATAATATTCTGTATCCGGTATATCTTTTTTCTTTTATCTTCATTTCTTATTACTGCACCCCTGTATGCCGCGAGTGCATAAAAAGCCATAAGAAATGCAAGTACATATTTTGATAATTCCAAACAAACCGTCTGCATAATTAATTGACTCCTCTATAGAAATGTCCCTTATATGGCGATACCCCCTCAAAGCTTAAGGCTTTCTTTATTACAGAAGCATCTTCATCTATAAACTCAAATCTTAACGACCTGACGCCAAGGTCATTTCTTTTAAGTTCCTCTGTTAAATCAAATGTGCCTGCCCACGTCACTGTGTAACAATAACTGCATACACTCTCAACCATGTAGCTTACATCACTACCCTGCTTTAAAAGAGTTGTACTACACTTCTTATCACATATTCCATAAGTCTTTCTAACACACGATTTAGATACCATAGCAGGTATTTTTCCATACACAATAATCTCACTTCCAGCAGTCAGAGTATCCCGTAACTCAGAATTATTAAGCTCAAGCGGAAGTGTGTGGGATAGCAGCCTTACCCCCGCCTTATCAGCAATATCTTTCAATTCATAACCTGCATACTTATTAAATACATACAGTCCTGTATCAGTAATTATATCTTTAACTTTAGACTTTCTGCTTCCTATAAGTCCGATTTCTTCAATATTTCTTACAAGATAGCCATCTATTATTATTCCAGTATTATGTTCTATATCATCAAGCATAGCCGAAAGCTGTCTTGCCCTGCTCTGTTCAAGAATATAAGGAAGTGCTATAAACAGCTTAATTCCTATTTTGTTAATTTCTTCACATACTTTAATAAATCTCTGCCGGTCGCTGTAATACATTCCAAAATCAAGATATATTCTTCCAACTGCAATATCCAGCTTATTATCAGGACTGATGACTATATCAATAACCGAGCTGACAATATCAAAAGAATGACAATATACTGTACATAACATCTTGCCAGCATTATCTGACACATCATTATATTGGCTTTCAATACCTGTGCAATTATTGTTATGCTCATTATGTGCATCACAATCCGAACTTAATATGCTATTATCCTGCTCGTTATATGTCATACAGCAGGGATTTATTATACTATCGTCCGGCTCTTTATATGTCCTGCAATATGAACTTAATATATTATTATCAAGCTGTGCTATAACTTCTCTTCTTAGCTTCTTTAATTCTCCAACCGATAAGAACACATCATTATCCATATGAAGTTCTATGCCAGACACTTTATAACCGGTGTTACCTGTCATTATAAGCTTGCTCTTAACATCTTCGTAATCGGCTGGCTGTTTTAAAGCTTTAGTCACCTCACTGCCAGATATGCTTGCACTGAATTGACCAGTCACAGCGGTAAGACTTAATGGTGAGCCTTTCACAGCCTCCATATACATATCAATATCTCTTTCAAAGCTTGTCTGCACATACTTTTCTTTTACAAGTCTTTCAAGAAAAGAATTCTTCATTCTGTTAATAATTCTGTCCTTGTACAGATTATATTTTCTTGGAAGGTTGACCACTAAAGTATTACCCACCTTAACATATGAGCCACTCTCAAAGCTGTGTTCCTTGTCAATCTCGAATACATCCTGTGGATTGATATCCTTTAATGCTTTAAATGTAACCCTTCCCTTATCATTACTAACAACCTTTAATGCTTCACTCCCCCTATGATTAGGACGTTCATACGACATCATCTCCTTACCCTTCTTGCTGTTATAAAACCCTGTCGTAAAAGAACCCCTGTTATATATATCACATAGATTATCTATATCTTTCTTAGTTACTTTATAGCCTTTTCTTCCATATTTAATGTATTCATCAACATAATGCCTATATACTGAAGTAACATATGCGGCATAGGTCACATTTTTCATTCTTCCTTCTATCTTTAACGAATACACGCCAGCTTCTATTATATCTGGAAGTATAGGCAGGGCACACATATCTTTAGGACTTAATGCAAAGGAATTATCTTTGTCGTTAATCTGACTGTCATTATCATATACTTTATAAGAAAGCCTGCAGGGCTGTGCACATCTTCCCCTGTTGCCGCTTCTTCCACCTCTGAAACTGCTCATAAGACATTGTCCCGAGTAACAATAACACATAGCACCGTGAACAAAACTTTCAATCTCCATATCTGGACAATCTTTATGAAGCTGTGCAATCTCAGTTAATGTCATCTCTCTTGAAGTGACAACACGCTCTGCCCCCATATCCCACAGAAGCTTAGCACCAAGACTGCCTGTCTGTGTCATCTGTGTGCTTGCGTGTATGTCCATATCTGGAAAATGCTTCTTTATAAGCCGCATAACTCCTAAATCCTGAACAATAACCGCATCAAGTCCGTGTTCATAAAATGGTCTTATATATGAAATCAATTGTCCTTCTATCTCCTTGTGCTTAAGAAGTGTATTAACTGTAAGATATATTCTGCGCCCAGCTCTATGTGCATAGTCAAGTGCTTCAAGCATCTCTTCATTATTAAGATTGCCTGCGTATGCCCTTGCACCGAACATATCTCCTCCAAGATATACCGCATCTGCCCCTGCATTAATAACAGCCTTACATATTTCAAGAGAACCTGCCGGTGCAAGAACTTCTATTCTGTTGTAGTTGTTACCATGTGTTAATTCCATAATATATCATTTATCCTCATTCTATAATACTTATTAATCAAATCGGGACTGTAGCACATTGTCCCCAGCCCCGCTAAATATAATTATTTTTTTGAATCATTAAGCTCTGTTTCAAGCTTTACAATGGTATTTTGAAGCTTCTCTATGTTACCTTTCAATTCCTCAATCTGCTTATCAGCAGACTCAGACTTTATCTGTGCTGCAATAAGTTCGTGCTTAAGGCCATAGATTTCCTTATCTTTATTCTCAATCTCTAAAGATAAACCATCACCAAGCTTCTTTGCCTTAAAATAATCATCGGCAACATTAAGATACATAAGATTAGCTCTTATCTCTGCTGACTGCTTTCTAAAATTCTCGTCTTTACCGAACTCAGCAAGTTTATTATTAATATATGATGCTATCTTCTGAAGATATTCTTCACTTTCATATCCTCCCAAAGTAAATACTTTTCCACCTATGATTACCTCTGTTGTATTCTTTGATGACATCTGCATCCTCCTGACCTGCTTAACAATAATATATAGTAAGTATACAATATCTACTCTCTTAGTTCAATACCAAGATTATCATATGCTTTCTTTGTTGCAACTCTTCCTCTAGGTGTCCTGTTAATATAATCATTCTGTATAAGATATGGCTCATATACATCTTCAAGCGTTCCCGAATCTTCACCAATAGAAGCCGCAAGTGTCTCTATTCCAACAGGTCCTCCGTCAAATTTCTCTACAATTGTAGAAAGAATAAGCCTGTCATTCCTATCAAGTCCGTCCCTGTCAACATCTAAAAGGTCAAGTGCATAATCAGCAACATCTTTAGTTATATTACCGTCATATTTTACCTGTGCAAAATCCCTTACCCTCTTTAATAATCTGTTGGCAAGTCGTGGTGTTCCCCTTGATCTTCTTGCAAGCTCATATGCACCATCATCATCAATATCAACGCCAAGAACCTCTGCTGACCTTACTATAATCTTCTTTAATTCATCACAATTATAGAATTCAAGATGATTAACAACTCCAAATCTATCTCTTAAAGGTGCAGATAAAAGTCCTGCTCTTGTCGTTGCACCAACAAGTGTAAAATGCGGAAGGTCAAGTCTTATCGACCTTGCAGTAGCACCTTTTCCAATCATTATATCAATCTCATAATCTTCCATTGCTGGATACAGTACTTCCTCAACCTGTCTGTTAAGTCTGTGTATCTCATCAACGAACAATATATCTCCCTCACTAAGATTATTGAGTATTGCTGCCATTTCTCCAGGTTTCTCTATAGCCGGACCAGAAGTTACCTTTATATTAACTCCCATTTCATTAGCTATAATTCCAGCAAGTGTTGTCTTACCAAGTCCAGGAGGTCCATAAAATAAGACATGGTCTAGTGAATCTCCTCTCTCCTTTGCTGCCTTTATATATACTTTAAGGTTTCTTTTAACCTTTTCCTGTCCTACATAATCATCAAGCTTTAATGGTCTTAACGAATTCTCTATCTTTGCATCTTCCGTAAGGATTTCTGTGGATATTATTCTTTTTTCCACGTTGTATTTCACCTCCTCATAATTAAATACCCTTTTTATAACTAAGCACTATTTTATAATCAAATGCTCTCTTATATTCAAATATTCTTTTATTTTACCTATAAAGTTGCAAGGCTTTTAAGAGCCTCCTTAAGTATTGCCTCTGAATTCTTCTTATCAATATCATCAACCTTCTTGACAGCCTTAATCGCATCCTTACTGCTATAGCCAAGTGATACAAGTGCCTCAACAGCATCATTCATAACAATAATAGAATTATCCTGCTCTGCTGCCGCATTTGCCTTATTTCTGTTATTAAGTGCCATCTCAAAGGCTTCCTCAACCTTTAACTTATCCTTAAGTTCAATAATAAGCCTCTGTGCTGTCTTAGCACCAACACCCGGACAGCTCTTTATAAGATTAACATCATCTGACAGTACTGCAAATCTTAAATCATCTGTGCTGATTGCTGATAATATTCCAAGTGCCCCCTTAGGACCTATTCCGTTGACATTTATTAATAATTTAAATACGTTAAGTTCATCTCTTGTAAGAAATCCATACAGGCTCATATCGTCTTCTCTTACGTGCAGATATGTATACACCTTTACAAATTCACCTGATTTAGGTATATTTTCAGCTGTAAGGGACGATGTCTTAATGTCATAGCCAATCCCATTATTCTCTATAACTATCCCTTCTGGTGTCATCTCAACAAATTCACCTATTATATATGAATACATTATTACTCTCCGCTCTTATATTTAAAATACTATTTATGATTTTATTTTGTTGTTTTTATCCTATTTTTCAAAATGCTGTTTTATAATATCATTATTTTTGTGCTCATTATATCATTATTTTACAAATAAATATTACTTCCGCATTCCAAGACAATGGTTAATAAACTGCTGTGCGGTTCTTCCTGATATGCCTCCGTGGCTTAATTCCCACTTATTAGCCTCAGCCATAAGTTCTTCTTCTGACATATCAAGTCCATTTTTTTTGGCAAGTCCTATTACAATATTATAATATTCCTTATTAGATGGTTTAGAATAGCTTATCTGACACCCAAATCTATTAACAAGCGACATCTTTTCTTCAATCGTATCTGATCTGTGAAGTCCGTTAGAAGATTCCATATCATTTCTGTCGTTCCATGTTTCTTTGATAAGATGTCTTCTGTTAGATGTCGCATATATAAGAATATTGTCAGGCTTAGTTTCAACGCCACCCTCAATGACTGCCTTTAAGAACTTGTACTCAATCTCAAATTCTTCAAATGATAAATCATCCATATATATAATGAACTTGTAGTTTCTGTTCTTAATGGCCGCTATTACATTTGATAAATCCTTAAACTGATGCTTATATATCTCTATCATTCTTAAGCCCTGGTCATAATATTCATTAACGATAGCCTTGATACTTGTAGACTTACCAGTTCCGCTGTCACCAAATAAAAGAGCATTATTGGCTTTTCTGCCCTGAACAAAGTTCTCTGTATTCTCAACAAGCTTCTTTTTTTGTATCTCATATCCAATAAGATCATCTAATACAACCTTATCCATATTATTAATAGGGTTAAATGTAAGCTTTCCATTCTCTGTTGCAGATATTCTGAACGCCTTGTTAAGTCCGAACATACCTACGCCATATGCTTTATAGAATTCTGTAACTATATCAAAGAATTCATCTGCATTAGCAGCTTTGGCAAGCTTTTCGCTTAATGCCTGAACCTTTTCACTTACATTTTTATTATACATCAGCTCCTTCTTAACGATTGCCTTATAATCAGAGATTATAGAGAAACAGTCAATGCCGAGTTCTTTCTCTATAAATGAAAAATCATAATGGAAAAGATTGTAGAATACTTTAAAGTCATTCTTTGCAAATACATTAACACTTCCGTCATTAGCTCCTACCTTTTCACAGGTAATGCTGAATGGATTCTCATTAGTAATAAGAAAATATGTAAGATAATTCTGCCATAAATTCTTATCGAAACCATAATCTGTTGCAACTTCTAAAATTCTTTTTACCTGAGTATATATATCTGTAACCAGCTCTTCTTTTGATGATAATTTGTTATCAAAACGATTGAATATATCTGCCATTGATGATAAAATAGAACTGTTATCGAGATTTCCATACATAATTAATTGAGATATTTCTTTATACATTTTAGTATTCCTTTCGCCAATGTGTATATGTAACTTTTATATAATAACACATATAATATCACATTGAGAGCGAATTTTGTCACTTTTTTTAGAAATATTAGTTCGATTAACTATTGACAGCTAACGAACTAATGATATAATCTGTAAAGAACTTTGCAAAAGTTTGTAAAAGTTTTAACAGGCTTTTATTTTTTAATGATTAGTGAGGATTTCAAATGAAAATCGTATCAGATATCAACGCATTTGTGTATATTGTATTGACCATCTTCTATTGTTATCAGGGAATATACGTTATTATCGCATTGCTTGGTAAAAAGAAAAAAAAGAATTACAACACCGAAGCTAAGACACTTCACAAATACGCATTTATTATTGCCGCACGTAATGAAAATGCCGTTATCGGCAATTTAATTGACAGTATTAAGAACCAGAATTATCCTTCAGAGCTTATTGATGTTATCGTAGTAGCTGATAACTGTACTGATAATACTGCGGAGATTTCAAGACAACACGGTGCCATTGTTTATGAGCGTTTCAACAATATACTTATTGGTAAAGGCTATGCTATGGACTATGTCTTTAATAAGATATGTGAAGAACGCGGTGATTACACTTGTTATGACGGTTATTTCGTATTCGATGCAGATAATATTATCGATGTCAATTACGTCAGAGAGATGAACAAAGTATTCGACAGTGGGTACAAAGTTGTCACAAGCTATCGTAACTCTAAGAATTATGACACTAACTGGATTACAGCCGGTTATTCTTTATGGTTTATAAGAGAAGCTAAATATCTTAACAACCCACGAATGATGATTAAGACAAGCTGTGCTGTATCCGGAACTGGCTATCTTGTAGACAGCTCTATTATCAAGAAGAACCACGGCTGGAAATGCAATCTTTTAACAGAGGATATTGAATTTACTGTAACTAATATTCTTGATGGCGAAAAGGTTGGTTATTGCGAAGATGCTATGTTCTATGATGAACAGCCAACAACATTTAAACAGTCTTGGAATCAGCGTATGCGTTGGACAAAAGGCTTCTATCAGGTATTATTTAAGTATGGCAGAGACTTATTCAGGACAATGTTCAAGGAAAAGAGAATGTTCGTATCCTGCTATGATATGATAATGACACTTGCACCTGCTACTTTATTTACACTTGGAACAATACTTCTTAATGTAATAATATTATTATGTGGTGGTCTTAATCCTACATTATTCAAGCAGATTGCTGGTCCAACTGTTCAGGCTATTTTACTTGGTTTCTTTAATTTCTATATGATGCTTTTAGTAATAGGACTTATAACTTTAATAACTGAGTGGAAGAAGATTCTTGCACCTGCAAGAAAGAAGATTATGTATCTTTTCTCTTTTCCTCTCTTTATAGCCACATATATTCCAATCTCAATTGTAGCGTTATTTAAGAAGGTTGAATGGAAGCCAATTCCTCATACTGTTGTTAAGACTATTGATGATTTATCAATGACACAGTATAAGCAGTAATTC
>ERZ1026878.1464-NODE-1464-length-14032-cov-11.016670_pt1 | contig 14032 bp, 11 predicted proteins | sample MGYA00380169_ERZ1026878 | MGnify/ENA primary metagenome ERZ1026878 (study PRJEB33269, sample SAMEA4719805) | human gut metagenome | biome: human-associated habitat; feature: organic feature; material: feces | place: Cameroon | collected 2013-10 ...
TTCTGGCGCAGCAGGTCGGGGTCGTTGTACACCTCCGGGGAGTTGATCTCGTTGTCCAGCTCCACCTCGCGTGCACCGCAGGCCTCCATCTCGTCCTCGCAGGCCTTGATCTTGGCGCGCAGCTCGGCACGGCGGCGGCGCTGTTCCTTGCCGTAGCCGGTCTTGGCGGGCTCGGCCGCCTTCTGGGCGGCCTGCACCGGGGCAGCACGTCCCATCAGGGCATCGTAGCTGGGGTAGAGCACAGCCTTGCCGTCCTCAAGATAGAGGATGGGACAGGCCAGACTGTTCATCAGGTGACGGTCGTGAGTGACCAGCAACAGGGTACCGGTGTAGGCCATCAGTGCCTCAGTCAGGTTCTCGCGGGTGTAGATGTCCAAGTGGTTGGTGGGCTCGTCCAGAAACAGCAGGTTCGGCCGTTCCAGCACGATCTCTGCAAAGCGCAGACGCGCCAGCTCGCCGCCGGACAATGCTTCGCAGGGTTTGAACACCGTATCGCCCCGGAAGCCCAGCTTTGCAAGGTGGCTGCGCACTTCCAGCTCGGTCATGCGGGGGTACTTGTTCCAGATGACATCAATGACCCTGCCCTGTCCCAGACGGTTCTGCTGCTGGGCAAAAATGCTGGGACGCGCCCCGGTGCCCAGCCGCACCATGCCGCCGGAGGGGCGGCGCTTGCCGTCCAGCACCTGCATCAGGGTGGATTTGCCCGCACCGTTGGGGCCGGCAATGATAAGCCGCTGCCCGCGGCAGACCGTATAGGTAAAGGGTTCCAGCAGGGTACGCTCCCCGATCTTGATGCTGAGATTTTTCAGCATCACCAGCTCATTCCACGGTTCTACGTCATATTCAAAGCGGAACTTCAGCTGGTTGGTCTCGTCCTTGGGCGCCTCGGTGATCTCCAGCTTTTCCAGCTGCTTGCGGCGGCTCTGTGCCATTTTGGTGGTGGAGGCGCGCACAAGGTTGCGGTCCACATAGTCCTGCAGCTTTTCAGCCAGTGCCACGTCGGCATCGTGCTGCTTCTGGCGCAGGACATCGGCGGCTTCCTTCTGGGGCAGATAGGCCGAGAAGTTGCCCTTGTAGGTGGTCATGGTCTGGAAGGACACCTCCCAGATCTTTGTACAGACATTATCGAGGAAATAGCGGTCGTGGCTGACCACCAGCACCGCACCGGAGTAGCCCTTGAGGTAATTTTCCAGCCATTCCATGGTGGCAAAGTCCAAGTGGTTGGTGGGCTCGTCCAGAATGAGGACATCGGGCTTTTCCAGCAGCAGCTTTGCCAAGCGCAGCCGCGTCAGCTCACCGCCGGAGAGCACTGCAATGTTCTTTTGCCATGTATCCTGTGCAAAACCCATGCCGGACAGCACCTTTTTGATGTTCACGTCCATGTTGTAGCCGTCGGCGGCGTCCACAATATTTTGCAGGGCATCGTGCTGTGCCAGCAGGTCGGCGTTATCGGGCTGGGCAGCCATGCGGCGTTCCAAAATCTGCATCTGCGCCATGGCATCCAGCACCGGGGCAAAAGTGGCGCGCATCTCGCCGTAGATATCCAGCGTGGCGTCCAGCTTTGCGTTCTGCTCCAGATAGCCCAGTGTTACCCCGTGGGTCACGCTGAACTCGCCCTCGTAGTCCTGATATTCGCCGGTAAGAATCTTGAGCAGAGTGGTCTTGCCTGCACCGTTCTGTCCCACAATGCCGATGCGATCTTCCCGCTCGACACTGGCGGTCACATCGTGCAGCACCACCTTTTCGCCAAAGGTCTTACCCAGTTTTTCCAAATGTATCAGCATAATTTGTTCCGTTATCCGTTCTTTTCAGTTACACCATTGGTTTCAGCACTGGTGGCGGCGGTTCTTCAGGCCAACGTTGGCCAGTTCCTCCTGCTCCATCACCAGCGGATACAGTTCCTCCAGACTGGCGATCTCATAGGTGGGGATCACCTTGCCGGGGTTCTCGGCGTGGTTGGGGTTATACCAGCAGGTATCCAGCCCGGCGTTGCTGCCGCCCTGAATATCGCTGGCCAAGCTGTCGCCCACCATCAGAACGTGCTCCCGATTCTCCACGCCCAGTGCGCGCAGAGCCGCATCAAAGATGCGGGCATTGGGCTTTTCGCAGCCCATTTTCTCAGAGATGAACACGTCCTCCATAAAGTTCATCACGCCGCTTTCCGCCAGACGGCGGGTCTGCACCATCTGGGCACCGTTGCTGACGATAGCCAGCGTTGCCACCTCGGAAAGCTCCCGCAGCACGTCCAAAACCTCGGCGTTCATCAAGTCCGGGTGGGTGGACAGCTGCTCCAGATAAAAGCGGTTCATCTCCACGCCGTCACCGGCGGCATCGATGGTCTTTAAAAAGCGGCTGAACCGCTCGCCGAACAGCTTCTCGCGGCGGATCTGGCCTTTTTCCAGCTGCCGCCACAGTTCCTCGTTGATGGTGCGGTAGGTCTGCACGGTCTCGGCGTCCGGCTCGATGCCGTAGTTCACCAGCGTTTCGGTCAGCGCCTTGTTTTCCGCTGCGTCAAAGTTGAGCAGCGTATTGTCTGCATCGAACAGGATGCAATAATATTTTGCCATAGTATCTCACTTTCTTTTCAGCATTTCCCACTTTGGTGTATCAACAGGGAGAAGCCAGCCCCACCCCCGGCAGAGCTGGCTTCTCGTTATTCAGAAACGATTTCATACGCAGACAGGTCTGTTTGTGCCGGGGTGTTGTCCGGACACATTGTTTTACCCTCGCAGGGCGTCAGACCACATTTCTGCATTTCTTCCTCCAGTGCGCTGTTATCCACGTTTTCCCAGTCGGTATCGTAGTAATCCACGCTGCCGTCGGTCACGTCATACTCGCCGGGCAGGGCGGGCGTGCGCATCGCTTCCCAGTACATAAGGCTCCACCTTCCTCTCCCGCCAGCCTATGCGGCGCAAGGAGGAAATGTGCCCTTAGTTGGCAGCTTCCTTGCTGGCGCTAGCTTCGGTCTTGGAGGACGCGGGCTTTTCTTCCTTAGAAGATGCCGCAGAAGAGGCAGGCTTCTCCACCTTGGAGGAGCTGCCGGCGCTTTCAGAAGTACCGTTCGAGGAGGAAGAAGCGGGCTTCTCCTCCTTGGAGGAAGCGGGTTTCTCTTCCTTGGAAGAGGCCGGTTTTTCTTCCTTAGAGGAGGACGTTTCTTCCTTGGAGGATGCAGGCTTATCCTCCTTAGAGGAAGCGCTGGAACTGCTGGAGCTGCTGGTGCTGCCGGACGTTCCACCGCTGACCGTAAGTTCCAGCTTGTTGCTGGTGACGGTGCAGTCATTATAGCTGGCGGTGGCATACACCCGGAAGGTGCCGCCCACCATGGAGGGGTCTACCTCGCCCTTTACGGTGGTCTTACCGGCAGCCTGTGTTACCTCGGTGCCGTTGACATACCAGCGGATGCTGGAAGCATCCAGATACTTGCCCTTGAGGGTTGCTTTAAAGGTATAGGAATCCCCCAGCCCAGCCTTGCCGCTGCTGCTGACCTGGATAGAGGCCGCTGCAAACACAGCGGTCACATCCACGTTCTGGTCAAAATTGGTATCAGTGCGGGTGCGCTTGGTCACGCCATCGCTCCACTTGACGAACACATAGCCGTCCTCCGGCACAGCGGTCACCTTAACGCTCTGGGCGGCGCTGGTCACCTTGACGGTAAGAGACTTGCCGCTCTCGTCGCCGCAGGTCAGGGAGCCGCCGCCGGTTTTGTCCACGCGATAGTCCGCCTGATACTCCGTTTTTTCCTCAACAACAGAGGAGGAGACCGTCTCCGAGCTGCTGGGTGCCTCCACCGCAGAGCTGGGGTTGGCGGTATACTCGGCACGGGTGGGGATATTATTGGTATCCGGGCGGCGATCCTCGGTCTCGTAAGCGTGGGTGCGCAGATACTTCAGCAGCACCTTCAGGCCTGCGGGCTTGAGGTGGATATCCCCGCTCTGGTAGTAATCCACATTGCCGTAGCCGTTGGCGTCCTTCAGTGCCTCGGCAGAGTTGAGGAACTTGACGCCCAGCTGCTCGCACATGGTCAGCAGCGCCATGTTGAAATCATCAATACGGGTCTGGTCCATGTTGGGGTAGTTGGAGTGGTTGGACGGGACCGGCGGCACCGTGTTGACGATGATATCGGTATAGGGATAGCTGGCCTGAATGGCCTGCACCAGCGCGGTGTAGTGGCTGATAAAGTCCTCGGTGCTCATGCCGTTGTCGTTGGTGCCCAGCATAATGACCACCCGGCGGGGCTTCATTTTGGCCACCGCCTGCGCAATGGTGTAGCGGTTATCGTCCCGCTTAAAGGTAACGATGCCCTCGTTCAGGGCGGCACTGGTGCCAATGCCTTCCTTGGCACAGAACTGCTGCAGCGAGATCAGACCGTTGGCGTACAAACGCACCGTGTTGGAATCGCCGATAAAAAGGGTCTGCTCCTGATAGGCGTCACCAGCATCAGCAGTCCCGGTGAGCAGTGCACTGGAAGTCTCGTTGATCTGGTAGTGGTCGGAGATATCCTCCTCCCCTTCCGGAGCGGGCGCAGGGGTAATAATGGAAGAATCCCCCGGCTGCTCCGTCGGGTTCTTGCCCCGCTTGAGCATGGTAAGAGTGATACCGATGGTCAGCAGCGCCGCCAGTGCGCACACGATGCACACCAGCACCGCCTGCTTCTGCATCGGGGTCAGCGTCTGATTCTCCTGTTGATTATTGCTTCTCATATTCTATCCATTCTCCTTCCGAAGGAATGAAACTTCCTGTCATACCCGGGCTGCCAGCAGCCGGTCGGTAAGGTCGGCGCAGCTTTCGGCCAGCAGCACCGGATGGAAAGCTTCCAGCTCTTCCCGGCTGCCGTAGCCGTACAGCACACCGGCAGCATCCAGACCACAGTCGGCAGCGCCCCGCATATCATCGTTGCGGTCACCCACCATCAGCACCCGCTTGCCCTGCAAGGCGGGCTGGCTGAGCACATAACGCACGACCTCGGTCTTGGTGTCCCGGCTCTCGTCCATGGAGGCACCGCCGATAAAATCAAAATACTGCGCCAGACCCTGCTCCTCCAGAATAGGGGTGACCACCTTGGTGGGCTTGGAGGTGGCGGTGCACAAAATAAAACCAGCCTGCTTCAGGGTTTGCAGCATCTGCAGAACGCCCGGGAACACAGCACACTCGTGGCTGCCCTTCACCGCGTAGCTCGTGCGGTAAAGGTCGGTGGCCTTTTCGATCAGCGCCGGGTCGGTGAAGTGCTCACCGAAGCTTTTGCGCAGGGGCGGGCCCAGATACCGGCGCAGATTTACGCCGGATACGTCCACACCCATGGTGCAGAAAACCTCTTGCAATGTATGAATGATACCGGGGGCCGAATCGATCAGCGTCCCGTCCACATCAAATAGGATCGCATCATAATGCAGCAATGTTATATTCCTCGCTTTCATGGTGATACATCCAATAGTATAGCACAGATTTGATACATCAGCAATTCCAACAAAAGATTTTTCTGTCTCTTATGCAGGATTTTCATAAAAAGGGAGGCTGCTGCACCCTGTTTTGTGCAGCAGCCTCCCTTGCGGCAGAACGATTCAGAGCAATGTCGGGCAGCCTGCGGGCTGCCCGACATTGCATTTTCACGGGTTAGATTGCAGTAAAGATCGTCCCACGCAAAAAACATTACTGCGCAGGTGATGGGCAGCCGCTGTCCCCCGGGACATAGAGGTTGTTGGAAACGAACTCCAGCTTATCCTTGAGCACCAGCTCAAGGTTTGCGACGGCGTGCACCATGTTGGTGGCGGAGTCGTTCACTTCCAGCAGCTTGCAAAGATCCAGACCGTCCAGATCCATGGCTTTCTGCATCTTCCGGCTTTCGGCACACAAAATGTGGCTGAGCGCCGTTTCCTGCAAGGCAATGCTTTCCATCAGGTCCACAACAGCCTGATCCAAGCTGACCTTGGGCATCTCCGGGCACTGAGAACGGGCGCATGGTGTATCGATCATCATAGGGCAAAACCTTCCTTTCCGGTCGTGTGCCCTATCCTATGCTGCGGCGGGTGCAGCTGTTACTGCTTTTCTGCCTGTGCGCGCACCTTCTCAATGGTATCGCGGTAGCCGCCGGAACCGTACTGGATGCAGCGGTTGATGCGGCTGATGGTGGCAGTGCTGATCTCCACCGCCTTGACGATCTGCTCATAGGTGGCACCGTCCAGCAGCAGCTTTGCGGCCTGCAGGCGCTGCGCCATATCCGAGATCTCCTTCACGGTGCACAGATCCTCAAAAAAGGCGTAGCACTCTTCCCGGCTCTCCAGACTGAGGATAGCGTCAAACAGTGCATCCGTCGTCTCGTTTCTTCTGGAATTTTTTTCAGCCATTGTTTTTCTCCTTATTATAACAGCGGCGGCAGCAGGCAAAGCAGACAGTGCTGCCGCACGAATATTCTGCACGCTACTACTTTAGCACTTCAAAGTGCGAAAGTCAAGACCTGTGGGTGAATGGTTTTCAATTAAGAGCATATTCAGTTTTATTCTCTTCACACATGAAAGAAAATCACCTAAAAATTATTCCCAGAAAATGGCTTGAATTGGCGTATCCTCTGAACTTGTGATGAAAATATTGACAATTGGTGAAAACGGGAATAAAGTAGGACACAATCATTCAGCAAATGCAAGGAACAGGACATGATCTTCTGCATCACCCTCTTTCAGCGAGCCGCTTCTCGGGTGAAAAAGCGGCAGTCAGGAGCAGAGGACCCTCGCCTGCGAGCAGCCTGTGTGAACCGGGTTTTGTGCCCCAAGTAGCATGGTGCCGTCCAGCCCACGTTATCGGGCAGCATGGTCGGTGTACCATGCGTGGGAGAGTGGCTGTTTTAACACAGCAAGCGAAGTGGTACCGCGGAGTAATGCTCCTGCCCTGGCAGGCGGGAGCAGAAGCCTTCGTCTTCGGAGCGTGGCCGGAAAACCCGGTCATGTGCTGAGGACGAAGGTTTTTTACACTCCGGGGAAGCGCTTTGCCGGACGGCAGCCCATCGTTCCGAACCTGTTGCAGAGTGAAAAAAGGAAAGAGGTAGAAAACTATGAATACGCTGGTCATCGTATTGATCGCAGCGGTGTGCCTGTTTGGCGCTTATGTGCTTTACGGCCGCTGGCTGGCTAACAAATGGGGCATCGACCCCGTAGCCAAGACTCCGGCTGTCATCCACGAGGATGGCCGGGACTATGTGCCCACCAACGGCTGGACGGTGTTTGCCCACCAGTTCAGCTCCATTGCCGGTGCAGGCCCTGTTACCGGTGCCATTCAGGCCGCAGCCTTCGGCTGGCTGCCGGTGCTGCTGTGGGTGCTGCTGGGCGGTATCTTCTTCGGCGCCGTCACCGACTTTGGCGCCCTGTACGCTTCCGTTAAGAACGACGGCAAGAGCATGGGTATGCTGATCGAAAAGTACATCGGCAAGACCGGCCGCAAGCTGTTCCTGCTGTTCTGCTGGCTGTTCTGCGGCATCGTGATTGCCGCTTTTGCGGACATGGTTGCCGGCACCTTCAATGCTTTTGGCGCAGACGGCGCAATGGTTGAAGCTGCCAAGACCAACGGCGCTGCCGGTATGGTGTCCATTATGTTCATGGTGTTTGCCGTCGTCTTTGGCCTACTGCAGAAAAAGTTCAGCTTCTCCGGCTGGAAGGAAAGCGTTATCAGCATCGTGTTCATCGTGCTGTCCTTTGTCATCGGCGCAAACCTGCCCCTGATCCTAGGTAAGGCCGCTTGGAGCTACATCACCTTTGTGTATATCTTCTTTGCTGCTGTGCTGCCCATGTGGCTGCTCAAGCAGCCCCGTGACCACATGACCACCTTTATGTTCGTGGCCATGATCGTGGGCGCTGTGGTTGGCCTGCTGGTGGCACACCCCACCATGAACCTGCCCGTGTTCACCGGCTTTACCAACGAAAAGCTGGGCACCATGTTCCCCATCCTGTTCGTCACCGTGGCCTGCGGTGCAGTTTCCGGTTTCCACAGCCTTGTTTCCTCCGGCACTTCCTCCAAGACCGTTGAGAACGAGAAGGATATGCTGAAGGTCGGCTACGGTGCCATGATCCTTGAAAGCCTGCTGGCTGTTCTGGCTCTGTGCGTGGCCGGTGCTGCCGCAGCTGCCGACGGCACCCCTGCTGCCGGTACTCCGTTCCAGATCTTCAGCCGCGGCGTTGCCGGTTTCTTTGAGATGTTCGGCGTGCCCGCTTACGCGGCTACCGTGTTCATGACTATGTGCGTTTCCGCACTGGCACTGACCAGTCTGGATGCCGTGGCCCGCATTGGCCGCATGAGCTTCCAGGAGCTGTTCAGCGTGGACGACATGGAGCACGCTGAGGGCTGGCGCAAGCTGTTCTGCAATGTGTACTTCTCCACCTTCATCACGCTGGTGTTCGGCTTTATCCTGACCAAGATCGGTTACGCCAACATCTGGCCTCTGTTCGGTTCTGCCAACCAGCTGCTGAGCGCACTGGTGCTGGCTACCCTGTGCGTGTTCCTGAAGGTGACCGGCCGCAGCAACAAGATGCTGTTCCCCCCGCTGGTCATCATGCTGTGCGTCACCTTTACCGCACTGGTGCAGCGCCTGATCGCTATGGTCAAGGCCATCAGCACCGCCGCTTCTGTTACCATCCCTGCCGGTGAGACCACTTGGGGCGCTGTGTTTATCGCAAACGGCCTGCAGCTGATCCTTGCCGTGCTGCTGATCGTGCTGGGCCTGAACATCGTGTTCCACTCCTTCTCCGCTTACAAGAAGGCTGAGCACAACAGCGAAGCAAACGTCTGATTCTGCCATTCACAATCCTGTTTTCAATAAACAAAACGCCGCTGACGATGCACAAAGCCGTCAGCGGCGTTTTGTTGTGGAAGCGTATTTTATATGTAAGCCCGGAAAATCTGCGGATTTTCCGGGCTTACATTTTCACAGACTGAGGAAAAGAGAAACGGCCTATTATAAATGACAGCTTTCCCAGCTTTGCAGAGCGGCCAGCTGGGTCTCAGTATGGAACCAGTGTTCCCCACCCTCCAGAATGGTCAGGTGCGCCCCGGTCTGCTGCCGGAACTGCTCCATGGCGGTGTGCCCGGTAAGGGGATCTGTATCAGCATAGAGCACCTGTGTGGGTACTTTCCAGTGCAGCGGGTGCTCCCGCACCCAGCACAGATACGGCCACGAAAGCGTCTCCCCAAAGTCTGTGGGGATCTCCCCTGCCGCGTGCAGCTGCTCCTCCGTTACCCCTGCCTGCTGCATCAGGGCAAGGATCAGCTTTTCCATATCCACCACCGGGGAGACAAGCAGTGCCTTTTCCGGCGTTTGCGTCTGCAACGCCTGCATGGCAAACCACGCCCCGATGCTGACCCCATACACCCGAATATGCTTCCATACCGGCTGCATCCGGGCATAGACCGTTTGCAGTTCCCGAGTGACCACCCACGGCACCAGCTTTTCCAGGCTGTTTTTTCGGGTGCCGTGCTCCGGCAGATCGACAGCCAGCACCTGCCAGCCTGCCGGGCAGGCTGTGCGGGCAAAGCGGGCTGCCTCGGCCGCGCTGCCGTTTTTGCCATGGACATAGAGATAGACCTTACGGCTGCGCTTGCCGTACAGGACAGCCGGGATGCCTGCGATCTCAAGCTTGATTTTTTCCATAACGGCTCCCTCCTGTTTTGGGGCGCATTACGCCCTGTTTTCTCTATGATAGCACAAGCAACAGCCAAACACAAACAGAAAAAAACTAATGCTAACACGATTTTGAATGTCCTCCGCTGCCGCTCTGGCCATTGTTCAAGGAAAGTATATTTTAATATTTGAGGTTCTGAAACGCCTGCGGGCGTTTCAGAACCTCTTTTTCACAGAAGGGGTCGTAACTGGAAACGGCTGCTGTTACCTCTTACGTCCTCTCCCGTGAAAATGGGATAACGGAGCGTCCGCAGGCGTTCCGTTATCCCGAAATAATAAATCATAATTCCGCTGAATATGGCCAAAGCGCAGCGGGGGCCATTTGAAATCGTTCTGCACAAAAAGAGCCACCGCACAAGGCTGTGCGATGGCTCTTGAGATAGTGCTTCAGGTTTTGCTTAGCCGAAGATATTGATCAGGATACCAGCAGCAACGGCAGAACCGATAACGCCGGCCACGTTGGGGCCCATGGCGTGCATCAGCAGGAAGTTGGAGGGGTTCTCGCTCTGGCCGACCTTCTGGGAAACACGAGCGGCCATAGGCACGGCGGAAACGCCGGCGGAACCGATCAGGGGGTTCACCTGACCGCCGGTCAGCTTGTACATAACCTTGCCGCACAGCACACCGGCTGCGGTGCCGAAGGAGAAGGCGATCAGACCCAGCACGATGATGAACAGGGTGCGGGTGTTCAGGAAGGTGTTTGCACTGGTGGTGCAGCCAACAGACAGAGCCAGGAAGATGGTGATGATGTTCATCAGCTCATTGCCGGCGGTCTTCTGGATACGGTCCACAACGCCGCACTCCTTCATCAGGTTGCCCAGCATCAGCATACCGACCAGAACGGCGGCATCCGGCACGATGAGGGAAACAATGATAGCGACCATGATGGGGAAGATGATCCTCTCGGTCTTGGAGACGGTGCGCAGCTGCTTCATGACCACAGAGCGCTCCTTGGAGGTGGTCAATGCCTTCATGATGGGCGGCTGGATAACGGGCACCAGTGCCATGTAGCTGTACGCTGCCACAGCGATGCTGCCCAGCAGCTCAGGTGCCAGACGGGAGGTAACGAAGATAGCGGTCGGGCCGTCGGCACCGCCGATGATGGAGATGGCAGCGGACTGCTTCTGGGTGAAGTCCACCAGACCGGTAGCGGCCAGCAGACGGGCGCCCATGTAAGTACCAAAGATACCGAACTGTGCGGCAGCGCCCAGCAGCAGGCTCTTGGGGTTGGAGATCAGGGGTGCAAAGTCGGTCATGGTGCCGATACCGAGGAAGATCAGCGGCGGGTAGATGCCCAGCTTAACACCCATGTAGAGCATATCGGCCAGACCGCCGTTGTTCAGGATCTCGACCCACATGGGGTGCTCCAGACCGTCACCAACGAAGTACTGCATATGGATGATGCCGCTGCCGGGGAGGTTGGCAAGGATCATGCCAAAGGCCATGGGCAGCAGGATCAGGGGTTCGAATTCCTTGACGATGGCGAGGTACAGCAGAAAGCAGCCCACGCAGATCATCACGGCGTACAGCCAGCCGCCGGGCTGGCCAAACTGTGCAAAGCCGGAACTTTGGAAAATACCGACCAGAGTATCAATAAACTGTGTCATGCTCTTCCTCCTGTGTTAAAACGGAGCCGTGGTGTCGTTCACGCCGGCCTTGCCCCAGCCGTTTTTGCCACGACGCACTGCCTTAAGGGTGTACTTGCCGTTGCCCATTGCATGGATAGCAGCCATAATGGCGGCCACCACATCACCGGGGATGCCCTCCTCTACCTGAGGAGCAGGCGCAGCCTGCTGTACCGGAGCGGCAGCGGGCTTTGCGGCAGGTGCCTGTGCAGCAGTCTTGGCGGCCTTCTTCTTGGCATTCATCGAGTCGAAGATCTTGCCCTCCAGCGTGATGATAGCCATCAGCAGCACGAGGATCAGGAACACCAGCACGATACCAGTAATGGTAACGACCACATCGAAACCTAAGTCCATGGTTTTTCCTCCTGTTTGTTGGATACTGCAAGCGATACAACATCGTTAGCAGAAAATCAATTTGGGTATAGTATACCGTATTTTGCCATTCATTTCAACAAAAATTAACAAATTTTATTTTTGCTGCTTTGTGATATGACATGGACAAAACGAACCAATCTTAGCGGCGGCCGATGCGCGGAGTGGCATCCGTAAAGCCGGTTTCCAGCTTATCACCGATGGAAAGGCTCTGTGCCGTGCCCAGTGCAACGCAGTTTACAGGGTCTGGCGAGACGGTGACCTCCACCTTCAGTTCCTGGCTCAGATATTCGGTCAGGCCGTGCAGCTGGGCACCGCCGCCGGTCAGCATAACGCCGTTGCGGTAGATATCGCCTGCCAGCTCCGGCGGAGTCTTTTCCAGCACCTGATGGGCTGCGGTGCCGATCTGCTCGCTGAGCATCATCACCGGCTCGTACAGATCATCGGTGGAAACGGTCACGCGCACCGGCAGACCGGTAAGCAGGCTGCGACCCTTGATCTCCATGCTCTCGTGGAAATCGGTCTTTTGGGGGCAGCAGGCAACGTGCTTTTTCAGTTCCTCGGCGGTGCGCTGGCCGATGGCGATGCTGTATTTGTTGCGGACGTGCTTGAGGATCTCCTCATCGTAGTGGTTACCGGCCACGCGTACACTGGTGGCCTTGACCTTGCCGCCAAGGCTCAGCACGGCGATATCCGTGGTGCCGCCGCCGATATCAATGATCATGCGGCCGTCCGGCAGGGTGATGTCGATGCCGGAGCCGAGGGCTGCGGCGATAGGCTCATCGATCAGGTACACCTGACGGGCACCGGCTGCCACCACAGCCTCCACCACGGCGTCGCTCTCAATGCCGGTAATGGCGGCGGGCACGCACACTGCCACCCGGGGCTTGACCATGTGGGAGCTGTACACCTGCTTGACAAAGCGGCAGATCAGCTCCCGGGTCATGGTGTGGTCGCTGATGACGCCATCCTTCAGCGGGAAGATGGCGGAGATATAGTTGGGCGTGCGTCCCACCATAGCCAGTGCTTTATCGCCGGCTTCCAGCACGGTGTTCTTGCGGGTATCCATTGCCACAACGCTGGGCTGATTGAGCACCACGCCCTTGCCCTCCTGCGCGATGATGATGGTAGTTGTACCAAGGTCGATGCCGATATCATTCTGTGCCATAATTGCCTGAATCCTTTCTCTGCGTTCCTCTATCATGTATGTAACGCCCGCAGCGGCGGGCAAAAAACAAAGACTGCTTTAGTATAACATAGTTGCGGCAAAAAGTATACAAGCTTTGCCGCTGTTCTGCGCGGTTTTATCAGGGGCTTTCCCCTTCTGTGCTGAGCTGCTCCGGCGGCTGTCCGGCCTGCAGCAGAGCGCACAGGCCGCTGTAACGCAGATTCTGCCGGATGTTGCTCATCATGCTGTTCACCACATCCCTGCGGCCCGCCACAACGCACAGCCTGCGCGCGCGGGTGACACCGGTGTAGAACAGGTTGCGGTAGCACAGCCTTGGCGGCACCTGCGCCACCGGAAGGATCACCGCCGGGAACTCACTGCCCTGACTTTTGTGCACCGTGATGGCGTAGGCGATCTCCAGCTCGTTCAGGTTTTCCGCCGGGTAGAGCAGCCGCCGGTCGTCCATACGCACTACCATGGAGCGCTCCCGCAGGTTGATGCTTTCCACGATGCCGATATCGCCGTTGTAGGCACCTACGCCCTGCTCACCGCCGATGCGGTTCCAGACGATCTCGTAGTTGTTGCGCACCTGCATCACCTTGTCCCCCACCCGGAACACCCGGGCGGCGCTTTGCAGCTGGGGCTTACCTTTCTGGGGCGGGTTGAGCAGGTTTTGCAGCTCCACGTTCAGCGCCTGCGTGCCGGTGGGGCCAAGCTTTGTGGGACACAGCACCTGAATATCCCGGATGGGGTCAAAGCCGTAGCTCCGGGGCAGCCGGGTGGTGACAAGGTCACACACCAGACGCTGCGCAGCCTCGCCGTCCGCTTCCAGAAAGAAGAAGTCGTCGGTTTTGCTGCCCTTTTGCAATGGATCGCCGGAGATGATATGGTGCGCGTTTTCCACGATGAGACTGCGTTTTGCCTGCCGGAAGATCTCGTTCAGGCAGACAGTTGGCACGCAGCCGGAGCGGATGACCTCGCTGAGGATGTTGCCCGCGCCTACGCTGGGCAGCTGGTCGGCATCGCCTACCATAATAATACGGCAGGTGTAGCGCAGTGCCGCAATGAGTGCCTGAAACAGCTTGACATCCACCATGCTCATCTCATCCAGAATGACCACGTCACACTTGAGCAGGTTTTTGTCGTTGTGGATAAAGCTGACCACGCCGCCGGTGTAGTCCACCTCCAACAGACGGTGGATGGTGCTGG
>ERZ1026878.1469-NODE-1469-length-13964-cov-9.804084_pt1 | contig 13964 bp, 8 predicted proteins | sample MGYA00380169_ERZ1026878 | MGnify/ENA primary metagenome ERZ1026878 (study PRJEB33269, sample SAMEA4719805) | human gut metagenome | biome: human-associated habitat; feature: organic feature; material: feces | place: Cameroon | collected 2013-10 ...
GTAAAAAGCCCCTCCCAACCCTCCCCGTCGGGGAGAGCTTAGGATTTTCGATATTCCCCTTGGCTTAGAAAGGCCTAAGAAGGCTTAGTTCGGCTTAAACGAAAGAAACAAGAAAGCAAAGAAAACAACAAAACAATATGAATACCAACTCTCTCCTCAGTGCGTTCCGCCTCTTCCGCGTGAAGCGCGAAGAACGTCCGTTGGCGACGGTGATGCTCCTGGTGTTCCTTGCGCTCGACGCCCTCGTCATCTGCAAGTATTACGACGTGTTCACACCGCAGACCACCTACTACTGGCATCTGTTCATCTCGAAGTTCCACATCTCGGGCTTCGACCCCATCACCTACAGCGTGGTGAGCAACTGGACGGCGGGCTATAATGTCTACCGCCATCCGCTGCTGGCGTTCTTCATGTACGTACCCTACCTCATCAACCAGGAACTGATGTGGCTCACGGGCATCAACTGCGCCATCTTCATCGTGTCGGCGATACAACTGTTCGCGGCGTTCTACTCGATGCTCTTCCTCTACCGCATCTGCCGCGAGGTGGTGGGCGTGAGCCGCACCGACTCCACACTGCTCACCGCCTTCTACTTCGGCTTCGCTTTCGTGATGCTCTCGACGATGGCACCCGACCACTTCGTCATCTCGATGATGCTGCTGCTCCTGGCTCTCTACGTGTCGGGCAAGCTGATACTGAAGGGCAAGAAGCTGAGCGGATGGCAGGCGGTGACATACTTCTTCATCACCGCCGGCACATCGCTGAACAACGGACTGAAGATATACCTCTCCGAACTCTTCGTCAACGGTTGGCGCATACTGCGCCCGAAGTTCCTCTTCGGCTGCATCCTGCTGCCGGCTGCCCTCACATGGGGCGTGGCACGCATGAGCTACGACCATATCGTATGGCCGCGCGACGTGGCGGCAAAGGCTGCCCGCGATAAGGCGAAGGCGGAGAAGGAGGCTAAGCGGAAGGCGGAACAGGCGGAGCAGGCACGCCGCGACTCCATCGCTTTCGCTGCGTTCACCACGGCGCAGCAGGACTCTGCCGTGGCTGCCAAGGCTGAGCGCGACTCCATACACAAGGCGAAGGCGGCTACGGCGAAGAAGAAAAAGCGCGTGCGCAAGAACGGCAAGCCGATAGCCAACGGCGAGTTCATCAGCTGGACCGACGTGACGACTTCGCGCTCGGAGTCGATAGTGGAGAACCTCTTCGGCGAGTCGATACAGCTGCATCAGGACTATCTGCTGGGCGACGTGCTGCGCACACGCCCGATGATGGTACACTATCGCTACGCTTTCAACTATATCATTGAGGGCATCATCGCACTGCTCTTCGTGCTCGGCATCTGGGCAGGCAGACGGTCGCGCTTCTTCTGGCTCGCCATGTCCTACTTCGCCCTCGACATGGTGCTGCACGTGGGTCTGGGCTTCGGCATCAACGAGGTGTACATCATGTCTGCCCACTGGATATACATCATACCGATAGCCGTGGCATTCCTGCTAAAGGCTACGCAGAAACGCCGCAACGCCCTCGCGCTGAAAGGGCTGATAGCTGCGCTGGCTGCATATCTGTGGATATGGAACGTGTCGCTCATCGTGCAGTATCTCTTCTTCTAACAACATATCGTAGAAACATAACATGCAAATACTTCGCAAAGAAGAACGCCCCATAGCCGGCGTGGCACTCATAGTGTTCGCTGCGCTCAACGCCCTGCTCATCGCCAACCACTGGCAGTCGTTCACACGTGGTGCGCACGTGGGCTTCTGGTCGGTGTTCTACAACCACCTGAACATGTCGGGCTACGACATCTTCTCGCTGATATTCATCTCGTGTATGCGCCTACATTGGAACACTCTGCGCCATCCGTTGTTCGTCGTCTTGCTGCTGCCGCTGTTTTGGCTGAACCGTCTGATAATGCCGCCAACGGAGTTCAACGCTGCGGTGCTGCTCATGGGCGCGCTGCTGGTGGCTGCCGACGTGTGGGGAGCGGTGCTGATGCACCGTCTGCTGCGCGACGTGGTGGAGGTGCGCCGCGTGGATGCCGCCCTGCTCACGGCGTTGTTCTACGGCTTCGCACACGTGATGATAGCCACCATGGTGCCCGACCATTTCGCTCTCTCGCTGCCCCTACTGCTGCTCACGCTGCTCATAGCAGGGCGGAAGCTGAAGGAGGGCAAGCCGATGAAGCTATGGCAGAGCGCGCTGCTCTTCTTCCTCACGGCTGGCGTAACGCTCACCAACGGCGTTAAGGTGGCGCTTGCGGCTTGGTTCGCAGGCGGACGTAAGGTGTTCGCATGGCGCAGCATTGCCTCGTTCGTAGTGCCGACACTGCTGCTCGGCGCCATCTATGTCTGGCAGCAGGATGCCATCGTGGCTCCGCAGGAGCGTAAGATAAAGCGCATTGAGGCGGCGGTGGCAAAGAAAGACCCTGCACGCATAGCGAAGCTGAATGAACATAACGACTTCGTGAAGCAACAGAACGGCGAGGCTCTGACCAAGAACGTGCCGCTGCTTGAGTGGAGCGACATAACAACCGACCGCTGGCAGTCGGCAGTGGACAATCTGTTCGGCGAGTCGCTGCAGCTCCACCGCGACTATCTGTTTGAGGACGTGCAGCAGACGCGTCCCGTCTTCGTACAGTACCGCTCCGCGCTCAACTACGTTGTGGAGGCGTTGCTCGTCGTGCTTCTCGCCGTCGGTGCATGGATGGCACGCCGCGAAAAATTCTTCCTAATGGTGCTCGCGTGGTTCGGCTTCGACATGCTCATGCACATGGGCTTCGGCTTCGGACTCAACGAGGTGTACATAATGACAGCCCACTGGGCGTTCATCATCCCCATCGCCGCCGGCTACATACTGCGCCGCAGCAACAGCATGGCTCCAAGAGTGCTCGTAGCGGCACTCGCCGTGTGGCTCTGGGCGTACAATGCAGCAATTGTTATTGGATATCTATGATGTTGAGATGTTGTGGTGGTGAGGTGGTGATTATTTATGTTGAAGTGGTGAGGTGTTGAGATGGTGACATTACTACAACATATCTCACCACCTCAACACAACAACATCTCAACATCATATCTCAACACCTCAACACAACAACATCTCAACATCATATCTCACCATCTCACCATCTCACCACAACAACATCTCAACACCATATCCCCATGCGAACATTCCACCTCATAACCCACTTCTCGCTTGGCGGTGCCGAACGCGTAGCCGCCAACATCGCCGAGTCGCAGACGCACGGCATGGAGTACCATGTAGTAGAGATAATGCGTGGACGCACCGCCTACACACCGAAGTTCATCGCCGAACTGGAGCAAGCCGGTGTGCGCTGCCACCGCTCGTGGATGCCCGACGTGAGCTTCCACTTTCTCTTCGAGCGCATCGCCGCACTGCTATTCCCCCTGCGTATGCTCTACATCATGCTGCGCTGGCGGCCCGACGTGATACACACGCACACCGAGACCCCCGACCTTGCACTCTACGTGTTCAGCCGCCTGTTCCCGTTCATGCTGCGCCGTGTGAAGATAGTGCGTACCATACACAACACGCGTCTCTGGACGGGTCTGCCACGCACCGCCCAGTGGGTGGAGACGTTCTTCAAGAGCAACAACGCCAACATCGCCATCTCCGACTCCGTGCGCGACAGCTATGCCGACCGCTTCGGCGAGGTGCCACCTATCATAAACAATGGCGTGGCAGAAGTTGAGCAGACCGATTATTTCAACACCTCAACACCTCAGGGGGTGCACTTGTCTCAAGTGCACCAACAACACCTCAACACCTCAACACCTCCGCTCGGCTTTTGCCGCTTGCCAGAGCAAGAACACCTCAACACCTCAGGGGGTGCACTTGTCTCAAGTGCACCAACAACACCTCAACACCTCAACATCCTCTTCGCCGGTCGCCTTGAGCCTCAGAAAGGCGTGGTTGTCCTCTGTGAAGTGCTGAAGATGCTTGCAGGCGACGCGCGCTACCACTTCACCATCGCTGGCGACGGCTCGCAGCGCACACTCGTAGAGCAGACCCTCGCGGACATAGCATCATCAGGAAAACCCCTCAACGCGCAGCTCGTGCCCCCTATCTTCGGACTCGCCGGCTACATGCAGTCGTTCGACTATCTGTTCATGCCGTCGGAGTTCGAAGGATTGAGTATGCTCTCTATGGAAGCGAGCCTCAACCGCCTGCCCGTTATCGCCAACGCCTGCCCCGGACTCGCCGACACGCTGCCCGCCGACTGGGCACTACTTGCGCACAACAACAGCCTCAACGACTACCGCCGCATCTTCAACGAGCTTCTGCCCACCGCCGACCACAACGCACTCACGCAGCAAGCCTACGACTTCGCCAAAGACCGCTTCTCTGTACGCACGATGCAGGAACGCTACGAGGCGCGGTATAAGGCGACTGGTGGATCAGCGGAAAAGGCTGGAAGATAGGATGGTAGATAATGCGTTTTTCAGAATATCTCCCATCCTTTATATTGCTTATAGCGTGAGGGTTAGGTCAGACAATGGAAGATATGGAGGATTTTTTCGTATACGCTATATTAATAGAAAGAAGTGACCGCATAAGCAGAACTTACAGCAATAAGAGAGTGTGCCAAAACTACAAAATAGAGGCGGAGGACTAACCGTAGGAGGCTACGGCATTCCTGCCGTAGCCATTGCAAATAGTCATAACGATTTGTATTTCTGTTGTTAATGGCTACGGCAAGAATGCCGTAGCCTCCTACGATTTGAACCGTTTACTATTCTATTTTCTAAATAATATAGTTTTGATACGCCCTCTCCGTATATGTTCAGTGGTTACTTACACAAGACGTAAAGCAACACGAGTATCGCCAACTTCACGATAACACTGAACGTGAGTTGCTTCAGGCGCAACGTTAGGCACAGATACAATGTATATACGCCTAAAACGAAACCTACAGCCAAGGCAACCAGCGTGTAAACAGACACGTGGAAGTGGTTCACGGCAACAGTTACGAATGACAATGCCGAAAAGAAGTCGACACCATTCACGAACTTTGTAATGCTCGCAGGCTTTTCGCCCTCACTATCCTTAGACTTGCCTTTCGCTAACGCACGCTTCGCCTTAAAGTCGACAAAAAGCAATAGCGCGAGTAAAAGAGCAAACAGGATAATTACATAATAAAACATCTCATTTCTTTCCATTGCATAAATTGTAAAATTCTCGGTTGCAAATATAAAGATTTAAACTATAACAGCCAATAGTTACTCTTATTTTTTTAAACAATCTAAATGTATCTAACACACATTGTTATGCTTTATTACGATTCTTGCAAAATCATACATTTATGAATATAATCGATTGTAAAATATTCTGCTTAAAGCAAGGATACATTGTTTTTTATTTGTACCTTTGCAACGTCTATCGTAGAGACTGCTGCTTGATTTTGCAACACCCAGGTATGCTGTCTCTACATATACATTTTTTGAGCGATCCGGCTCCGCCTACTTCAACAAATCAAAACATCTTGATTGCTCAGAACTTTTAAAGTATTACTAACTACAAGTGTTGCAAAACAAAAGACAATGAGTATTCGTTATCTACTTTCATTGGCTCTGTTAGCTATTGGGGGGGGGTAGTTCTTCCTGGGCTCAGACCAGTGACATCAAGACCTCGGCGAATGTAAACAATCCCGAGAGAGTGTACACCATCAGTAACTGCAACGGACTGATGATGACTCCGTACACATCGCCTACACGTACAAACGAGAATGCAGGCAAGTTCGCCTTCTATGCTGCAAGCACAGAAGGTCAGTATCTCATCTACAACGTCGACAGCAAGGTGTGGGTTTCGTACGACAAAGCCTACAGCTACAGCAACGGACCGGGCAAGGCAAAGCTCATCAGCGACAAGACGAGCGCACAGCCGTGGAAGGCTACTAAGACAACAGCGCAGAACGGCACAGCGGCTTACGAGTTCCAGCCTATCACCTCTACCGGCAAGGCAGACAAATACATGAACTGGCACGGCGGCATCGACTTCAACCCCGTAGACAACAAGACCATCACCGTGGGTCTGTGGCAGGACAACGGCAAGCAGGACAACGGCAGCGCATGGGTGCTGCAGGAGATGGTGTCGAACACGTACACCGTTAGCGGCGCAAGCGTCACTATCAACGGCAAGACATACAACGACGGCGAGACAATCACCGTGAGCGGGACTCTGCTGCCGAGCGACGTGGCTGCTCCCGAGAAGGACGGCAAGTTCGCCACCGTACAGATCGACCCAGAGACAAAGACCATCACCGTAACCTACTACGACCTGCCACAGCTCGAGGACAGCGAGCCATACACCAACGCATGGCTCTACCCGATACAGCAGGACAAGGTTGGCGACGCAACAGCATGGAAAGATAATAACGTTTACACATTGGGCAACAAGGTGCTTCAGGCAAGCTTCCTCAACACAGAGAAGGCTATCTACTTCCTCGGCTCTAAGGCTATGAACCTGGTGGCTGGCACAGAGCCTTTCTACGTGAGCTTCGGCTCAGGCGTGAGCGTGGCTGCAAGCCAGATGACACTCGGCAAAGTGGAGCTGGTAGGCCTCGCTGCCGAACCGAACGCCATCCGCGGCGTGAAGCACTATGCAGGCAAGGCTCTGCAGGCTAACTACACATACTCGTACAACGGACAGCAGATCAGCATCGTATGGCGCGCTGTGCTGCGCTCGGGCAGCCACTACCTGCGCACAGAGATGGAACTCACCGGCGTAGACAACGTGGATATGTTCAGCATCATACCGATGTCGTACAAGGTGGACACCAAGGCAGCAGGCAGCAAGCCGAGTGCCATCGGCAACACACGTGGCAAGGTGATTCTGAACGACAAGATATTCGCAGGTCTTGAGACTCCTACCGCATTCAACACCGTAGAAGACGTGGCTAACACCGACTACTCTGTAATTCAGGGTATGTGGAGCCGCCACACTACACTGAAGAAGGGCGAGACATGGAAGGTGTCTGCCGTCGTAGGTCTCATCGCGCAGGACGGCAAGCAGAGCTCAAAGAACATACGCGAGACACAGAAGCGTCGTTCGTTCCTGGCTTACTCTGAGCGCGAGCGTGCAGTGCCTTGGCGTGCTAACCCATGCTACATCAGCTGGTATGAACTCAACATCGACCGCAACAACGCGGCTCCGGGCAGAGAGTATACAAACATGACTGCCGACGGCGTGCTCGACGTAGTGGCACACTGGAAGAGCAGCCTCTGGGACCGCTACAACGTGGCTCCGAAGAACTTCGTAATCGACGACGGATGGGACAACTACGGTACATGGACATTCCATAGCGGTTTCCCAAGAGAGATGCGCGACATAGCAGCTCAGGCTGCCGAAATGGGCGCAAGCGTAGGTGCTTGGCTCGGCCCGGTAGGCGGCTACGGACTGAGTGGCGACTACCGTCGCGACTACTGGAAGAACAACGGCGGTATGCAGCTCTCTAACCAGGCATACTACGATACGTTCCTCGCAGCAGCTACAAACCTCGTGAAGAACCAGCACGACGAGAACGGCAATGGCTCGTTCGGCTTCTTCAAGTTCGACGGTATCTCTGCTCAGGGTACAGCCGTAGGTCCTGACCCAGGCGACACCGGCAACGAGAACGCTGAGGGCATCATCCGTATGGAGCAGTACATCCGCGAGAACCTCAAGGAGGACATCTTCTTCAACACTACAGTAGGTACATGGGCTTCACCGTTCTGGTACAAGATTACCGACGCGACATGGCGTCAGGATGCTGACTGGAAGAAGATCGGCACCAACCCGAACGACCGCGAGGCATGGATCACATACCGCGATATGCAGGTGTACAACATCTACGTTACCGACTCTCCTCTGTGTCCGATCAACACGCTGATGACTCACGGATTCATCCTCACCGAGCACGGCGACGTGAGCAAGAACATGAACTACGAGAACGCTCTCAACGAGCTGCGCTGCGCTTTCGCTTGCGGTAGCGGCATGGTAGAGCTCTACAACGATTATAAGCTCATGGACAAGATCAACAACGGCAAGTTGTGGTCTGACCTCGCTGACCTCATCAAGTGGCAGAAGGATAACGCTGACGTACTGATGGACGCTCACTGGGTAGGTGGCAATCCGTGGAACGGCTACAGACACGAGATCTACGGCTGGGCTGCATGGAACGGCAAGAAGTCGACACTCACCCTGCGCAACGGCGACGTGGCGGCGAAGTCAATCACTCTCACTCTGCGTGAGGCTTTGGAGATTCCGGCTAACATCTCTGGCAAGATCGTCCTCACAAAGCCATTCGACGACCAGGCTGCCCTGGAGGGTCTCACCGAGGGTGAGGCTATCGACATCGACCAGCAGCTCACACTCACTCTGCCTGCTAACAGCGTGTTCATGTTCGGCGGTGTAGAGGCTAATGATGCTACAGCCATCAAGAACGTTGTAAACAACGAGACGGAGACACTTGCTAATGCTACATTTTACGACCTCAGCGGACGCAAAGCTACAGCTAAGCACGGCGTGCTCGTTAGCAAAAACAAGAAATACATCGTACGCTAAGTATTGACACGCAGACAAGCATGTAAGCGTACAAGCATACCAAAAGAAAAGAGGAGCCTCGGCAAAACCGAGACTCCTCTTTTTACGTCTATATTATTGCAATACAATAAAACCAAAAGACTATCGCTGTGCCCAGAAGCAAGCACCGGCTGTAGCCATGCGTGCCTCGTAGAGACCGGCTGCGTCGGGTGTGACGGTGATTGAACGACCGTCCTGCAGACGAGCCTGGATAGTGCCGTCATCGTTGATGCGGAAGAGCTCTTCAATCTTACCCTTCTCCTCCTTGCTCCAAGAGTTGGTCTTCTTGTCGTACTTGAACTTGATAACCTCACCGTCGGGCGACTTCACCTTGTAGCCGTTGCGCAGAGTGGTCACAGCGTAGAGTTTGCCGTCCTTGCCCGTAATCTCCTGCGTTTCGCCTACGCGCTGTGCCATCGGGTTGCTGCCTGTCCAGAACTCGATAGAGTTGATGACGAGCACGTCAGCAACGGTACATACCGCGTATGCCGGCGAGATGAGGATGAAGATAAGTTCGTTAAGGAACTTATTGTCTGTTGCCTGTTTGTTCCAGCCTGCCAACTTGTTGAACAGAGCGAACGAACCTACACTCGAACTTGTCAACAACGTGGCTGCGAGAAGCACAGCCGAAACTTTAAGATGTCTGATTTTCATAATTCTTTTGAGTTTTAAAAGTTATTTTCTGAATTTTCGCAAGTTCAATTAATAATTAAAAATTAAAAATTAATAATTTACTTCAGGCTCATGCGCAGCGTCTTGCCATCAATCAGCTGCTTATGAGTGATGCGGTAGCCGTTGAGCTTCTTGCCGCCGAGCGTCATGCTCTTGATGTAGAGTTGCGACGGCGATGTGCGGTCGGTCTCGATGGTGATGTCGCCCTGCGGATAGAACTTCGGATCGAGATGCAGCGTCACTTTGTCAAACACCGGAGTGGTGAGCGTGTACGAAGGATCGCCCGGGTTGTCGGGATACAGACCCATCATCGAGAAGATAGCCCAAGCCGACATGGTGCCGGTGTCGTCGTTGCCGGGGATGCCGTCCGGACACGCTGTGTAGTACTTGGTGAGCAGGTCGTTCACGGTCTTCTGCGTGCGCCACTCGTCGCCCTTGAAGTAGGAGAAGAGGTACGGGTAGGCGATGTCAGGCTCGTTGGCAGGGTCGTAGAGGCCCTTGTCGAACACCATCTGCAGCTTGTCGCAGAACTTGCGCTGTCCGCCCATGAGCTTAGCCATGCCCAGCACATCGTGCGGAGCATAGAACGTGTAGTTCCAAGCCGAACCCTCGTGGAAGCCCGGCGCATTGGTGAAGTCGTAGCCGTCCTCGGGGTTGAACGGCGAGAGGAACTTGCCGTCCATTGTTATTGGGCGCAGCGTGCCGCTCTCCTTCGAGTAGTAGTGCTTGTAGCCGAGAGCGCGCTGACGGAACAGCTTGGCATCAGCCTTGTGTCCGAGTTCGTCGGCAAGTATGGAGAGCGCATTGTCGGCGAGGTAGTACTCAAGAGCGTGCGACACGGAGTTGTCGCCCGACATATCGGCAGCATAGTAGCCCATCGGCACGTAGCCACGCTCTATATACGGGTCGATATCGGGGCGCATACGGTTATTCTTGCCCTCAGTAGTAGCCGATGTGCGGAACGCCTTGTAAGCCTCGTTGATGTCGAAACCGCGCAGACCGCGCATGTAGGCATCGGCGATGTACGGGATGGCAGGGTCGCCCTCCATTGTCCATGTCTCGCGTGAGAACAGCTCCCACTTCGGCATCCAGCCCCACTCGCGATACATGTCAATCATCGAGTTGATCATATCCACCTGCTTATCGGGATAGAGCAGTGTCTCGAGCTGCGAGAGGTTGCGGTAGGTATCCCACAACGAATAGACGGTGTAGCGGTTGCCGGCGGTCTTGCCGTTCTCGTTGCTTTCCATCTTCGGATACTCACCGTTCACGTCCTGCAGCACGGTCGGGTGAATCTGTGTGTGGTAGAGAGCGGTGTAGAACACACGGCGCTGGTCCTCGGTGCCACCCTCTACGGTGATGCGGTCGAGCGTGCGTGCCCACTCGTCGTGACCCTCTTTCACTACCTTCTCAAACTCGAAGCCCTTCTGCTCGGCGTTGAGGTTCTCGCGAGCGTTGGCGATAGACACGAACGACACGCCTACCTGCACTTCCACCTGCTCGCCCTCGGCGCAATCGTACGACATATAATAGCCTATATCGTTGCCCGCCATGTCGCGTCCGTAGCCCGGATAGAGCTTGTACTTGCCCTGGTCAGAGTCCCACTGCGCCTGAGCGTTGCCGAAAGCCGGCTGCTTCTTCCACATGCCGTAAGCAGCGGGCTTCTTGTTCACACGAACAACGAAGTACATCGGGAACACCGCCTGCGGATTGTAGCAGAATGTGCCCAGAAGGCGTGTGCCCTCGAACTCGGTGTCGCTGACGCGGCGCAGCGAAGCACCCACCTCGTTGGTGAGTCCGTTGCCGAGGTTGAAGAGCAGGTTGCCCTTGCCCTTCGGGAAGGTGTAACGCTCAATAGACGAGCGCAGCGTGGAAGCCACCTCGCACTTGATGCCGTACTTTGTAAGCTCGGTGCTGTAATAGCCCGGACGCGCCGTCTCGTTCTTGTACTCGGAGCCATAGCTGCGATAGTCGACGCAGAGCTCGCCCGATGTCGGCATGGTGAGCAGTGTACCCATCTCGGGGCAGCCTACACCGCTGAGCGTAACGTGCGCAAAGCCGGTGAAGTACTTATTGTTGTACTCATAGCACGCCGACCACCAGCGCTTGTCCTTGTCCTGCACGTTGAGGTCGGAACCCATCACGTTGAACGGCACCACCGACATCAGTCCGTGCGGACGTATCGCACCCGGGTTGCAGATGCTGAAGTTAGTTGTTCCGATGAACGGGTCCACGTACTCTACGTTGTCTTTCGCCGAGGCATTGAGCGCTCCACACGCCAGCAATGCCGCCACAGCCATGTATTTCAAGTTATTCATTCGTATGTATGTTTTGTTTTTAGTTTTGATTAGTCACTTATATGCAATAGCATTACTATTTGCAAAATAAAGCATTTTAAATGAAATATCCCTATAAAAAGAACAAAAAATTACATCTAAACACACTACTGCCACATTCACCTACAGTTAAATTAAATTAAAGCGAATTGACATTTTAATTATATAAACATCTTATATATAGTAGTTTTGAAGTTTAAGTGCTAACTTTGCATTGAAATACAACTTTGCAAACAGATAAAAACAATAAAGATATGAAAAAAGGAAACGTATTCGCAATCGCGATGTTCGCAGGCTTGTTCACATTCTCAAGCTGCGCAATGAAGAAGGATCTTGTTAACTGCCAGAATGAGAACAAGGAGCTCACCGGCAACTACCAGACAGCAAAGGAGGACCTCGCTGCATCTAAGGCCCGCGTGGCAGCTCTTGAGGAGCAGCTCAATGCGTCTAAGGAACTGCTGAAACAGCAGAAGGCTGACTACGCTGCGCTGCAGGCTTCGCTCGACAAGAGCTTGACAAACGCCGGCGACAACAACATCAACATCTCTAAACTCGTAGACCAGATCAACGAGTCGAACCAGTACATCCGCCACTTGGTTGAGGTGAAGTCGAAGTCTGACTCGCTCAACATGGTGCTCACCAACAACCTCACACGCTCGCTCTCTAAGGAGGAGTCAAAGGAAGTGGACGTGCAGGTGCTCAAGGGTGTTGTTTACATCTCGCTTGCTGACAACATGCTCTACAAGAGCGGTTCGTACGAAATCAACGAGCGTGCTTCGGAGACTCTGAGCAAGATTGCTAAGATCATCACCGACTATAAGGACTACGAGGTACTCATCGAGGGTAACACCGACAACGTGCCGGTGAACGCAAAGGCTGCGTCAATGAAGAACATCCGCAACAACTGGGATCTCTCTTGCTTGCGTGCTTCGAGCGTGGTGCAGGCTCTGCAGAACCAGTATGGTGTAGACCCGAAGCGTCTCACAGCAGGTGGACGTGGCGAGTACAACCCCGTAACTGCTAACTCTACCGAGGTAGGCAAGCAGCGCAACCGTCGCACACAGATCATCATCACTCCTAAGCTCGACCAGTTCATGGACCTTATCGACAAGGCTCCGGAGAACGAGTAAATCGAATTGAAAGTTGAAATTAGTAATTGAACTCTCGCAAGTTCAATTACTAATTAATAATTGCAAATTAATAATTACAAATTACTAATTAATAATTACCAATTAAAAAAACTCCCTTGCAGACTGCAGTCTGCAAGGGAGTTTTTTAATCTATTGGATAAAGTCGATTACTTCATCATTTCGTTGAACTCGTCGAGAGTGATCTCCTTCTCGTTGAGAGTAACAGTGTTCTTGAGTGCAGCAGCGAGCTTCACGTCGATTGCGCGCTCTACGAAGTTGTCAACAGCCTCACGCTTCTTGAGAAGCTCGTTAGCGTAGTTGTCGATGTACTCCTCAGGAATGCTTGTCATGCCGTACTGAGCGAACTGCATACGAGCCATCTCCTTAGCTGCCTCACGGATGTCTGCGTCCTCTACCTTAACCTCAGCTGCCTTAACGAGCTGCTCCTTGATGAGGTGCCACTCAAGCTGCTTGATGCTCTCAGCGTAGTTCTTCTCTACGAACTCCTCGCCCTTGTCCTGGTTGTTCAGGAGCATAACGCGCTTGAGGAGTGTGTCCGGCCATGTGAGCTCGCCAACCTTCTTCTCGCAGTACTCGCGAACGTCGAGGAGGAACTTGAAGTTAGAGTTGGTCTCGAGCTGCGGCTTGAGAGACTCAGCAATCTTGTTGCGGAACTCTTCCTCGCTCTTAACCTCGTCCTTACCGAACACCTGGTCGAAGAGGTCCTGATTGATCTCTGCCTTCTTGTAGCGGCTGATCTCTGTGATCTGATAGCTGAAGTCAGACTCGAGTTCCTTAGCTACCTCGCGGTCGATCTTGAGGAGAGCTGAGATCTCTGCTTCGCCTTCCGGATAAGCCTTGCGCGGGTTGAATGTGATGATGTCGCCGAGCTTAGCACCCTTGAAGAGGTCCTTCTGCTCGTCAACCTTGATATATGAAGGCATAAGAACAGCAGCCTCAACGGTGATGCCACCTTCCTTTGTGTTGCCCTCAGCGTCGAGCTCGCGCAAGTCGCCCTTGAGCATATCGTTCTTTTCGCCATCGTACTCCTCTACCTTCTCGTAGCTGCCTGCACGACCAGCGTACATATCTACCTGCTCGTTGATGAGCTTCTCGTCAGCCTTGATTGTGTAGTAGTCGATCTTGTTGCGGCCGTCAAGAGTGATGTTGAACTCCGGAGCAACAGCAATGTCGAATACGAATGTGTAAGGAGCTGGCTTCTCGATGTCAGCCGGAGTCTCCT
>ERZ1026878.1475-NODE-1475-length-13907-cov-10.216647_pt1 | contig 13907 bp, 12 predicted proteins | sample MGYA00380169_ERZ1026878 | MGnify/ENA primary metagenome ERZ1026878 (study PRJEB33269, sample SAMEA4719805) | human gut metagenome | biome: human-associated habitat; feature: organic feature; material: feces | place: Cameroon | collected 2013-10 ...
CCCAAACAATGCTGATGGCAAGACATCAGAAAATAGCTAAACTCTTTGACGAAGATTTTTGGGTGACACGATGACGAAGTAAGGTGACCTTCTTAGCTTTATCACTTTCAGCAAGTAACATTCCTATGTTTAGAAAAGCACGGAAATTAAATAGACCTAATTGTGTTATTTTGGTTGCGAAAGTTTTTTCGTAACCAAACTGTAACTTCAAGTTTCTCAGCTTGTTACCCTTACATAAAAAGTATCCGTTATGCTTTAACTCCTCTTCGTTTGAAGCAAGATAATTCTCAATAGTTCGTGTATCTACCTCATAGAAATCTGCAACCATTTGCTTCGTAAGGTAGTAGGAGCCCTCGAACAAGAAAGCTTCTATATCCAACGCCTTTTGTATGCTGGCAATAGCCATATTGTTATTTAGTACATTTTGGCGTTCTATAGCTGATGTCGTTAAATCGTGAGTCATATTACTATATGTTCAATGTTATTATTCCTCATCCTCTCCTTCCTGATCTGAACGGAATTCAAAGACAAGTTCTGATGCTGGAATGTTACATTCTTCGAACATTCCATGCAGTATATTGATCTTAGTGGCAGTGCTGTTGTCAGTCCATACGTACATATCTGGTGCAAGTTCGCGTCTCCACTCTTCAGGAGTCGCTGAGAAGCTGCACTTTTCATTTGCACAAAGCCATTCTATAGTTGAACGTTTTTCTATAAGAATGTGTCCACATACCTGAATGAGCATTTCCTTCCATGTATTTACCGTGTATCTAACCCCATGGAGCATATACGCTTGAAGCTTCTTGCCTGTGAACTCATAATCCTCATCGTCAAGTGATGCAGATTCCGCCTCACGGCTTAACGGTTCAAATGATGTTGTAGGCATAGGCCAAAGCCGCATAAACACATTCTGCAGTTCTTTCTGACGTGCTTTCAATTCTGTTTCGGTCCATTGTTCGCACGATTTCACAGAGTTGTTCAGGCGGAATGCACTATCCTTGAACCCCTTCTCCATGTCTCTTTTCTCAATAAAGGTAAGGTTGCTGTATTGAGAATTATATCCAGTGAGCGTGAGATTTGCCATTGTGTGCAGATATTGCTCATGAATTCTTTCCCAATCATCGCCCAATGCGGTTTTCCACTTGTCAGACAATGTTTGTGGCATGATATGCTCAATCGTGATATTCTTCTCGGTCAGTTCCTTCACCACATCATGACGTTCGTTATTGTCTTGGTTCTCCATGCGCTCGAGTATAAACATACGGGCATTGACAGGCATCTTATATACTTGGCGTGTCTTGAAATCACTCTTCACTTCCTCATCTGATGGAAACACCGAAGAACGCCCCTTCTTTAGCAGAACGTATTTCAGTACGTCAATATATGAAGGTGAAGTCTCGTCACTCGACCTGTTGACGTGATTCAACACATCTCTGTGAAGTGTGGCAAAAACCTTATTCAAAGCATTCGATGGAAGATTGCAAATGATTCTGCGAGCCCAGTAGGCTTCTATGACATCAAGAACTTGGTAGATTTCTGTTTCTGCTAATCCTACTTTAGTCGCATAGTCGAAGAATGCCATAAAGAAAGGATAAGCAATAGTAGAATCCAACGTCCGAAGCTGATTCAACTTTCTATTTAGCTTGGCTGTACCTACTTCTGCATTGTCAACTTGGCTGTAAATCTTAGCATAGTGATGCATGTCTTCCAAGAGTGTTGCCCTATCAATGTCTGCAGTCTCTGCATACTCTTTGAATATAAAGTAGATTTTATCAATACGACCTATCTTCCCTTGCTTCATGGTCAGGTAATCGCGTACAAAAGAAGACGGATCATACTTCGTGTACTCTTCAATAGGATTCCAATATCGAGTATACAAGTCATCCTGAGCTTCTGGATCTAACGACATCAGCAAGTAATTACGTATCTTGTCTGCCTCACTCAAATCAAGACCTGTAGAGTTCAGACTCTCGAATATTAACTGCGGGTCATCATCTTCATCAAGACGAATATTGATGACCTCCAGCTTCTTGATGCTGTCAAACAGTTCTTCAATGGTTAGTCCGCAGTGGATAATCTTATCATAGAAGAAGTCGTAGTTGCGGGTAACATTCGACTCCTTGATGTATTGTTCTTTTGGTTTATACAACAAAGCATCAAAAGCCTGCATATCCTTTTTGATTGGTTTCAGTTTTACCTTCCGCTCATTGTCCTGGAACTCATCAACGAGATAACACCTGAAGATTTTCGATACTAGTCTTGCATCATTCGCCATTATCAGCCCTTCTTTATGGGCATTGACCATGGCAATGAGTATCAAAGAAACAGTAGTGATTCTTTGCTGCCCATCAATAATGAATCTATCCTCCGTACCTGACTGGATGCTTGAAACGATACTGCCAAAGAAGTGACTCTTACGGTTACTCCCATGCAGTTTCATCAAATCTTGGAACAACTGTTCGCAGTTTTCCTCTTTCCAATCATAGTTACGCTGATAAAGGGGTATGATAAATCGCTTGTCTGCCCCATCAAAGAACTTTATAAGTGGTTGAGCGTCACCTTTCATATATTAAACTAAAATCATTTGTTCAACTTCTTTTTTTGCATTCTCAAGGATAGATTCTCCTTCTTCTTGCAGTTGTTTTGCTTGCTGGCGCATTGCATAGATGTGGTTCGCAATCTCCTTTTGTTTGACAATAGGTGGAAGAGGAATGGGCATACTTCGATATTCTTGTGCATTAATATTTGCTTGTACCGCAGGTCTTTGAATTGTATCAACCCAGTACTTATAAATATTACTATTGCAATAATAAAACAAATAATCCGCATCTATTATATTTTCATTAAGAAAATATCTTATTAAATAGCCTGCAAATATTGCTTGTTCTTCCAAAAACTTGTGAATATAGCAACGTCCAACGGACCCACTTCTAGCAAAAAGAATATCATTTGGTTTCAACAAATAATCATTTTCGATGTTAGATGCAGTTTTCTTGTCTGTCTGTTTTAGGTTTCCATATTCATCTATATCTGTGATTCTTATATACCTTATATCCCCTTTTTTATACTCGACTGCACTTTCATTCGCCCCGTATTGTCCATTATTAAACGTAACATCACGAAGGGTCACCCATGTATATATACCTTTTAGGCTTTTGATAAAAGAATAATTCTTGTTGAATTTTGGATCAAGTCTATCTTCCAAATCACTTCGGTTCACCTTGAATATTCTATTCTTCAAATCTGTCTTGATTTCCGGAAGAGTTATCCCAAGTTCATTGAGAATATATGCGTCAACGTTATCCAGAAGCTGTTTTGCTTCGGATTCCTTTTGCTTTTTCTGCAAATATGCAGACTTGATAACATCAACTATTACTTGTTGTCTCTCTATGTTGGGTAGAGGTATTTCAAGAGATTGATATTCTTCTGAATTAATATTGGGTTGGCCACTTGGACGCTGGATTGCATTAACCCACTCTTTGTAAGCGTTTAGTTGTGTGTAAGTGAATATGTATTCTGGAAGCGCCTTATCCGTATTAATGATAAAACGAATGAGATAACCTGCGAAAAAGCAATCATAAAGAGCAGGCTTATGAATGTATGCCTTTCCTACAGTAGCTCCACTTCTTGCGATTAAAATGTCATTCTCACAAAGAATGTATTTATTTTCAATGATTTTAGCTGTTGCACCCAATTCATCATGAGAAATCAATCCATTCTCGTCAATATCTGTAATTCTTATAAAACGAGGCTCTTTTATTGAACTTCTTGGGACTCCTGGTTCACTTGCTCCATACTGTGGTTTACATACAAGTACATCCTTCAATTTTACCTTGGGATACAATGAGTTCTGAACTTTACGATTATATAAAGCCATCTTTGGATCAAGACGTCCTTCAATCTCCGACCGTTGAACGATGAAGACTTTGTTGTTATCAATATGTTGAGAAACTTGATAATTCATTATACTATAGTATCTAAATATGCAACAATATTCTTTTTTACTTCAGAAAGAAGTGTTGTACTTTTTGAATTACTCTTATATAAATAATGACGTATGTTTCTAATATCAGAACTTGTTCCAGAATCTATATCACTCTTTACAATTATACAATTCTTTCTCAATGCATGAGCTCTTCCAAGCTCATATAACACATTTGGATTGCTATAAGTGATGTCTGCAATAAAAATATCACAATTTTCAATTTCATCCATAATGTTATCTATCATATCTTCTGATAATCCCGAATCATTCATTATAGGGAACATATGAATAGGTCTTCCCGTATCATTTGTAATGGACTCAAAACATCTTTTATATATCTCTCTGTAATCATTCATCAAAACCTCATCTGGTTCATTTCCGTTTTGCTTTTTAAAATACGGCATTGCAATAAAAACTTTCAAATCCGAATTTATCATTGTATCGAACATTGTCCAAAGAGTCTTGGATGAAATACCTTCCTTATTCTCAAGATGATGTGAATGAATCCATTTTTTAAAGTGGCCATACAATTTATGATTTGCTACTCTAGCCTTTATTAGAGTGTATACGCAGGAACGGGTAAAGTCGGGGGACTCATATAAGAAATATTCATCATTAATATATGAAATTGAAGATGTAATAGCATCTATATTGGGATTTTCAAATTCTCTACAGATATCGTAGCTTAGAGAATAAACACATCCATCAAAAATATTGTTGACAATATGCAGATTTCTTTGTGCTAGTTCTTCTGCACATTTTCCAATTGCTTCGATAACGGTATCCGTTTCTATTGAAAGTAATTCTTTTTTTTCACTCTTAGTAAAATGATCAGCCTTAAAAATCGCTTTCAGATTTTCTTCTGTGGTCAATGCCTTTGCCTTGGAATTGATCAAATAGAAATATGCAGATTCAAATTTGTTCGCATCGTTGGATTTGTTCTGGATGATCAGACTGAAAGGAACTATCTGATTACATATTTCGCTGTCGTATATTCCTGTTTCGTCTTTAATTTTATCTACAACGGATAAACGATGATTGCCATCAATGCGATTAAAAATTGTCTCATTGATGGAGTCTGGAATTTCAATTGTAACAACTTTTGTTTTTGGCTCTTCACCCAAAGGCAAACTTTTAAATTTGAATTTTGCCTTTTTAATCTTAATACCATTATTCAAAGAAACACTACTCGTGTTTTCTTCTTCTTTAATAATTCGAATAGCGTCAGGATTATCCAATTGCCAACCTAGAATTAATTCAGGATAGAACACATATGATGAATTTGAGATGTAATCTTTGATTGCATCTATTCTCTCTGGGTCTTTGTCTCTTTGATAACTAGTAGAGGCAGATAACCTTGCTAAAGTTTTTAATGTAGCGTAACCTCGAAAGATTGTTACGCCACGAAATACATCCTCAATAATACCTGTTAGTTTCATATTCTATCCAAACTAATAATGAACTTTTTTAATTCTTCACCAATAATATCCAACTCATTAACCGCAGTTTTCTTGCCTGTTGCATCATAGCCTATCTCTTCTGCTATTGCCATGAAGATAGGATAATCAGGGAGTTCTTTCTGTTTTCGTACAAGATAGCTATCTGTAAGCTTTGACTTCAAATCGTCTATCCTAGCAGCATACTCTGCCAATAACTCAGCGTTCCATTCTTTATAAGCTTGAGTTTGCTTTATTGCAGTTGCTGACTTTAAATCGTGCGACTTCAGCGAATCAACCTGTTCTTTCTGCTTCTGCCTAATTTCCCTGTCCCAGAGGCCTCTTTTCGCAATGTAGTCAGCATCTTTCAGAAGCTTCGCCTCAATTGATTTCTTCTTGCTTTCAAGTTCTTCCGTATGATCTTTCGGCCATTTCTTTAGGAATAAAACAGAACTTTTTACTCCTGCTCCATTTGCAGCAAAAGCAGTTTGTGGCATACTCACAACAGCGACGATACGGAACCAGTCTTCCAATTGAGTACGCACATACTGCATACTGCTATTTGTGAGAATTCCATCAGGCAATACAATGGCAAGCATTCCTCCTTCTTTTAGGAACAAATAATCCTGCTCAATGAAAAGAACCTCACTTTGTTGTCCATCACGGGTATTATCACCAGCCTTAGCTTTAACCGCAAGCCAATCTTCTTCCTTTTTGCCTAACTGATAGGTTTTAAGGTATGCCTGTTCTGTCTGCCGAATGTTACTTCCGAAAGGTGGATTAGTAATGATGAAATCAAATGTTCCATACTCGAAGCCTTTATTGCCTGTGCGCTCTTTGATTGCGGCATCAGAGACTAGTCCATCAGATGTTATGACATTTGTATGACCATCATCATGAATAATCATATTCATCTTGGCTGCACGTGAAATCTGCTCATTGATTTCTATTCCATAAAGGTTCTTTTCGGCAAAGTCATGCCAATATGGGAACCACTTGGCATATTGTTTTGCATCATTTTTGTAATTCGGATAATAATCAGTGGCTTCGTTTCGTACTTTATTGAGAGCATAGAGCAAGAATCCGCCACTACCACATGATGTATCCAATACTTTTGAATCATGCGTAATAGGAAGCACGTCAACAATAAATTTAACGATTTCACGAGGTGTAAAGTATTGCCCGAAATTTCCGCGGAAGAATGAACCCATAAAAGTTTCAAACGCACGGCCCTTACTATCAAGATCTGTTTCCCCAAGGTTTACACTTTCAAGATAGCTCACAACGGTCCTAATTTTCTCAGGAGTTAATCGAATGTTGTCACGGAACACTTCTGCATCACGCTTTCGTCCTTCTTCATAAAGAGCTTTTACCCTGTTGTACAGATTGTCATTTTCTTTAAGCCTGCGTTTGTGCTCGTCCTTTTCTTCTTTCTTTGATATTGTTATGATTTGGAAATCGTATGGTTCACCCATCTTTCTTGGCTTGCGTTCATCCCAGATCTTGCAAAATATGAGCTTATCAAGTTCATCAAAAGCTTCAGATGGATTCAACTGGCCTCCAGCCCATAATGCTTCATGAGCTTGTTTAAATCGACGAGTCAAATCAGCTTGATCAATAACAGACAAATCAAAGAAACGCTGCTTCCCGTCTTCTTTCGGAAGATGTTCTGAACCATAAACATACTTGTAGTTAGCTATTTCTTGAACACCATATTGTGGTATATCAGGAAGCTGATTACGTGTATTTTGAGTCTTGTCAACTTCAAAATACTCATTCTTAATGCCAGAGGTTACCCAAACATATTTCACCTCACCAGGCAAAGCAAATGCATAACTATATGCTTGATTGATGGCTTGTTGAAACTCTGCCTCACTAACTTCCTGTTTTTTACATTCTCACTAACTTCCTGTTTTTTACATTCAACAAGAATTAAAGGCCTGAGGCACAATTCATCACCATAGACAACAATATCCGCCTCCTTAACTTCGCTTCCCATCGTTACGGGCACAAACAAGCGAATAAGATACACTGGATAATTATAGTCAAGTATCAACTGAAGAAAAGTTAATGCTTGGACTTTTTCTTCTGGGTTGTTATAGTTTCGCTCTTTGCCTTGGTAGCAATATTTTATTCGAGACTTATCTTCATTAAAAGAAATAAGTCCTTTTTCAATTCCAATCTGTATATAATCTTTCATCTTGACTGTTGCTATAAATATTACTCAATCACACTCTTCTTCCAACTCTTTGCCTTCTCCGTTAGTCGGTACATCTGTTTTGGATGATTAGGCTGTTCTGGATATTTCCGTTCAATACTGCCATCTGCCAGTGCAGGAGCGATATAACTATCATGCATTGTTTTACGTCTGACTATTGAACATAGTTTCATCATCTCAGAAATATCAAGGTAATCATCGTTCATTACTGTCACTAATTTTTCTACTTGGGCGGTCAAATTCCTTTTTTTGTCCATTCTGCCATCAATGTAGCCTTTGGAATGAAAGCATCAATATTGAACGATGAGATGGCACAATCTTTTGTTTCCAGCTCATTGCAGATACAATCAAGTATTCCATATATCGTAAATATTATCAGCTCTTCATTTTGGTATTTACTATGGCAATAAACTGCAACCAGACGGTTGAGATCTGCTGTTGACCATAAAGAAGTTTATTATGGAGTATGCATAACCTTTCATAGTTAGAATATTGATTTAATGTATCCAATAAGTTCTTTATTGTTGCAACAGGGAACTTCAAGAGATCTGCCTCCATTGAATCCATGTTTGGATAATTCTTGCTCAGAAAGCATTGTGCCTTCGTATTCCTCAAGAAGTTCAAGTTTGTAAGTAATATCATTTGGTGGCGTTTCAACCCAGAATTCTTGGTCTTCACGTTTGCAATTCTCTGCAGTTACAACCATCTTGAAGCGTATACAACGCTCATCTGACATAAAAAGATATACAACGTCTCCGATAGAAAAACGTGCTCTTCCCATTCTCCAGCTAATGAATCCAAGACTATGGATTGCATCAGCATGTCTACATCTTTTTCTATTGGCAAAGGCAAGCCAAGTGCGATTATTTGACATAATTAACGTGGATATGATGAAATGTATGTAACTGACATTTTTAATTATCAAGGACAAAGATAATCATTTTTTCTAAGCCTCCATAATTATTATTGCTGTTTCTTTATTTTTTAGCAGTAATTTGAATTTATGTGTAATTTATAAAGCATAACGCACCTATCCTTAGTTAAATACAGATTTTACATACATTCCCCCAGAACAATTTAAAGGGTTAGACGTTTTAAAAAAGCCTTAAGAATACGATAATAAATACGTAGAAACTTATAGGCTACATAGAGAAATGCGGACATCAACAAAACCCACAAAATCAAAGTGAAAATTTGAAACATAAAATAATACATGCTGCAAAGTTAATAATTTTGTGGCGAATAAGTAATAAAATTTTTATTATTTGTGTTAGCATTACCTGAGGAAGAACCAGGGATCATACCAAGAAGTATTTTTGCATAGACTTTAACCTCGTTGTGGTTTGATGTAGGAATCAAAAGACATACAACTTTTGTGGTTAATCTTGTTTGTATATTATAAAATTGTGCTAACTTTGATGGAAAATACAAATGTTGATGAAGAAATAATATTGTTTTATATGGAGCTGCGTTATAATGGTGCAACTCTTTTAATATTATGAATGATATGGATACATACCACTTGTCGCGATTTCTTACAGCTCAGGATTCTTACTCACAATATAAGACGGCTCTTGAGGAGATTCGAAATGGGCGAAAAAGGAGCCATTGGATGTGGTTCGTTTTTCCTCAGTTAAAGGGGCTGGGACACAGTTATAATGCTGACTATTATGGTATTGCAGGTGCTGATGAGGCTCGTGCTTATTGGCTGCACCCCGTGCTCAGAGACAGATTGCAGGAGATAACGGAGGCTCTGCTTCTGTTGGACGGTTTATCGGCAAGACAAATCTTTGGAGAAGTAGACGCAATGAAACTTAGGTCGTCGATGACTTTGTTTTGGACAGCTACGGGCGAATGGCTGTTCCGTAAGGTTCTTGATAAGTATTACGAAGGGAAAATGTGTGACAGTACTTTAGAAATGCTTAGATGATGCAACGTAGCTAACTACCGATATGATAACAAGATGCTATCTCGAAATAACTAATGTGTGTAACCTTAGCTGTGTGTTCTGCCCGAAGACTGAGAGGGCGAAGCGTACGCTGACGTTGGACGAATTCGACGCTTTGACCTCGCAACTTGAGGGCAAGGTGAAGTTTCTGTATTTCCATCTGATGGGCGAACCGTTCCTCCATCCGCTGCTGCCGCAGTTTGTGCTGATGGCTCGCCACAAAGGTTTTGTACCCATTATCACCACCAACGGCACTCTGCTCTCGCGACGTGCAGACCTTCTGGATGCTCTGCCTCATAAGATTCAGATTTCGCTCCACTCGCACGAGGGTAACGCCAAGGAGAACCTTGCCGAGTACGTGGACGAGGTGATGGCGTTCTCGTTAGAGGCTGCCCACCGTGGCTGCATCGTCGTGCTGCGCCTATGGAACGAGGGCGGACACAACCGGCAGAACGACGATATCCTCAATCTGCTTGCGCTTCATGTGCCGCGCCCTTGGACGGAGCGTCACGACGGCTGGCGACTTGCCGACAATCTGTACATCGAGAACGATAACATGTTCGAGTGGCCCGACCTTCAGCACGCCACTTACGACGAGCAGGAGGTGTTCTGCTACGCCTTGCGCAATCAGATTGGTGTGCTCGTCGACGGCACTGTTGTGCCGTGCTGTCTCGACCATAACGGCGACATCGCGCTTGGCAATCTCTTCCGTCAGAGCCTTGCCGACATTCTCGCCTCACCACGAGCACGTGCTCTGTACGACGGCTTCACAAGCCACAACGCTGTTGAACCGCTCTGCCAGCGCTGCGGCTATTCGGCTGTGTCGAAGAGGTTCAGGAAGTAGAAGTGCTATTATAATTTGTTATCAGTAGGTTGCGTGGAGGAACGCCGTACTCTCCTATAGGTTGAGTGGGTATGGCAAGAACGCCGTACTCTCCTATAGATTGCGTGGGTATGGCAAGAACGCCGTACTCTCCTGCAGGTTGCGTGGGTATGGCAAGATGCCGTACTCTCCTACAGGTTGCGTGGGTATGGCAAGATGCCATACCCTCCTACAGTACTGACAGTTTATCTTCTACTGCTTATTGTTGTCGATTTGCCTTTCTTTGCCTTTGCATCGAGTCTGTATCTGAAGCTCAGGTTCAGATAGTGGTGAATATAGTTTGTGGAGTATTCCTGACGTTGGAAGGCAGAGTATTCGCTTTCGTACCAGATGTCCTTGTTGAAGATGTCGTCGGCAAACAGGCGCAGCATACACTTGTTCTTGCAGAAGCTCCAGCTGACAGACGCCATCGACTTGAGTTTGTGTCCGTTCATCGCCGATGTGGCGTAGCCCGAACGATAGTCGTCAGACAGCTGCACGAAAACCTCGAATGGAGCGAGATGCAGGTTGGCGCTTATGCCCACGCTGTTGAACAGCGGCGAGGTGTTGTACGAAGCGTCGTCGTAGCGGTAGCGGTTGCTCTCCAGTCGGTCGAAGAGCGTGAGCTGCAGCTTCTCCGTCTCGTACGAGAACTCGAAGTCGTTGTTTATGCCCAGTCGCTTCTGCTTGTTCAGTTCGGGCTGAGCGTCGGCAGCGTTGTTGTCGACGATGGTGAGGAAGCCGTACGACTTCGCCGTCTCTAATGCGAACTTGTTCATCAGTCGGAAGTAGAAGCCGATGCCCTGGTCGTAGTTGAGTGCGAACTGCCACATGTCGCCGCCCTTCACGTTCATCGGTTTCGACGTGTAGACGCCGGTAGCCGAGTCGTAGCTGTAGAGCGTAGCTTGGGGGTTGATGTCCTTGTTGTACGAAGCGGTAAAGCCCAGTACAATCTGCTTGCGCAGCCACATGCGGTGGTAGTTGTACGTAGTGGTATGACTGTGCGAGTTGCGCAGCAGCGGGTTGCCCATGTATATATGCAGCGGGTCGATGGTGTTGCGGTAGCCGAGCGTGCTCACGAGGTCGGGCACGGTGGTGTTGTATGCGAAGGCGATGTCCATGTTGCGCACGCGGCTCATCTTCCACTTCAGGAAGATAGACGGCTCGTACGTGTTGCTTGTGCGCACGGCTGTGGTGTCCAGCGGTCCGTAGTGGTAGTCGGTCTTTTCGCGACAGTAGTTCCAGCTGAACTTCGGCATTATCATCAGTGCCTTCACCGGCGTGATGGTCGACTTCACGGTCAGCTCGTTCGTCCATTTGTGCGTGAGGTTGCGCATGGAGTTCGCAGGGTCAGCCGTTGTCGGCGTGCCGCCCACCACGTTCTGCTCGTCGGTGTCGCTGAAGAAATTGCGTGCGATGCGTGAGCGGTTTAATCTCACGTTGTCGAATATGTTGAAGTACACCTTCTTGCCGAGCCAGTAGTCGAACGAAGCGCCTAACTGCGTCTCCAGTTCGTGCGCGCTGCGGTCGTAGAACTGCCATAGCGTCTCGTTGCGCTGTTCGCGCAGATACTCCACGTCGTGGTTGGTGTGCGTGTCCTCATTCGTTCCGCTCAGGTTGGTGTAGCCCCCCAGCGTGAACGAGCCTTTCTTGCCGATGAAGTGCTTCCAGATGTACGAGATGTTGAGTCCGCGTTGCTGCAGGTCGGTCGACTCGTAGTTACGGTTGCGCGTGATGAGTCGGTCGTAGAGCGCGTCGCCGGGCTTTGCGCCGAGTGCCTCCTTCAGCGAGTGATAGGCAAACTGGTCGGGCTGGTAGCCGTACGAAGCCGACTTCTCCTCGTACGATTTGCGAGCCTTCTCGTATGAGGCTTTCACCTTCACGTCGATGGTGTTGGCAGAGTCGGTGTAGGCGAAGAGCTTTGCCTCCAGCCGCGGATTGAGGTTGTGCTTGTAGCGGTAGGTGTCTTTCACGCCGAACGTATGCTCCTGGTTCGGGAAGAACGTCTCGGTCGACGCCTTTCCGCTGTTCCATCCGTCGCGGTGTCCCATGTTTGCGCTTATGTTGAAGCGATTGCTTGTGTATTGCTGCGTGCCCTTTGTCTGCCAGTTGTGCTGATAGTTGTACGATCCGTACTGGCTCTTGCCGTCGCCGTCGATGTTGCTGTTCATGGAAGAGCCAATCGTCTTGTATACGTAGCGGTTGGCGTTGTTAGCCTGGGCGTATATCATGTGCGGGTCTTGGTCGCTCAGTCGGCTTGCGGTGATAGCTCCGCTGTAGCGTTTCTTGGTCTGATACTGAGCCTCGATGTCGCTGTACCACTTGTCGAGGAAGCCCGGCTTCACCTGGATGTCGAGCACATGGTCCTCATCGCCATCGTCGTTGCCCGTGTGGCGTGCCAGCTCCGACTTGCGGTCGTACACCTTCAGTTTGTCAGCCACGTCAGCCGGCAGCTGTTCTAAGATTTGGTCGCCGCCGAACATGTCCTTGCCGTTCATCATCAGGCGTATGGGCTTGTCGTTCCAGTATAGCTTGCCGTCGCGACGTTGCACGCCAGGCAGTTTCTTGATAAGCTCGTCGAGGCGCGCGCCCTCCTTCAGCTTGAACGCCTCGGGGTTGAACACGATGGTGTCGCCACGCATCGTTATGCGCGGCACCTTCGCCTTCACCTCTACCTCCCGCAGCATGAGCGCCGTGGGCTGCAGCCTGATGGTGCCCAGGTCGGTGGTGTCTTTCACCTCAGATCCGTACGCATAGTCTACCTTGCGCGAGTTCTTGTAGCCGATCATGCTGAACGTGATCATGATGCGTCCCTCCCATTCGGAGTCGAGCGTAAAGCAGCCCGTGCTGTCGGTCTCCGTCGAGTTCTGCATCGACCAACCCGGCTCTGGGTTTATCTCGCTGCGCACCGTTGCTCCGATGAGAATCTCGCCCGTCTCGGCGTTCACAATCTTTCCCTTGAACGTGTCGGCTGTGCAAACGGCTGTTTGCACGAGGCAGAGCAGCACGGCGACAAACATTTTCTTAATTACGTTTTCCATAAGCAGGATATTTAAAGTATTACGAGTGCAAATGTATAGATTTTGCTTCAACAAGCAAAGCTTTTACTTTGGAAAATCTATGGCATACAGTTTGCACAGGTACGATATTTGTCATTTTTACCTCTCAGGAGTGCCCGAAAAATGAAAAAGAAAACCTTTGGTTGGTTTTTTGCGAGTTTTGAGAGGTGAAAAGTGTGCAATAGTAAGCAGTTGATATTTAGTTTGTTGAGGCTGTGCGTACGAAAGTGTGCAGCTTTTGTGCCACTTTCGCTGAGTACTACCGCTGCAAAACTGGAGTACTACCCCCACGAGTACTGGGTAGAAGTGGCACTTGCACACGGTGAAAGTGGCACTTACGCTGTGTGAAAGTACGTATTTTTTATAAGTGATTGAGAATGAGATAAGTTTTTATCTCAT
>ERZ1026878.1476-NODE-1476-length-13904-cov-11.819409_pt1 | contig 13904 bp, 14 predicted proteins | sample MGYA00380169_ERZ1026878 | MGnify/ENA primary metagenome ERZ1026878 (study PRJEB33269, sample SAMEA4719805) | human gut metagenome | biome: human-associated habitat; feature: organic feature; material: feces | place: Cameroon | collected 2013-10 ...
AGAGCACACGGTTCATACCCGTGGTGTCGTGGGTTCAAATCCCTCTCTCGCTACTGCTGTAAAAGAACGCGTGAGCGTTCTTTTTTTATGTAATTTTATTACAATAATAGTGGTTTCATTGTGCAGTATCTGTGGATTGATTGTGAAATGTGCACAAGTAAAATATGTTATTATTGTAAATATCGGTGAAATTACATAAAACATCTTGAAAAATCAAATACAATATGCTATTTTAAATACACCATTACAAATACTTTTTACAAGATTATTTTTTTCATATTGAATTCATCAATTATTTTAATTATAGGTGAATTCTCCCTCCTTTCATCATAGCATAAGCAGCTATGAATTTTGCCCCTTATGAGAGAACGGCTCATAAGGGGATTTTTTATGTGCCGATAATGCACACTCGCACGAAGAAGTAGTTTGCCGCAAGCGACCGTGCTCGGCACAGTAATGTGCTTTGCACATTCCTTTTATTTATAAAATGGTAATACTTTGCATCTTGACATAATGCGTGATATTAAGATAAATTATAATTAAGTTTAATAACACTAACTATAATTAGAGAGGACATATCGATGATAAAGAAACAATTAATTCAGACAATACCTGAGAGTAAAAAATATATAGCAGGAAATGTCATATTCCAATGGCTGGCTCTGGTTTCTAATATTGTGCTTATGACGATAATAACAACATTTATTGCGGGGCTTATAGACGGTGGCAGTGGAATAGGAAAATATAATTCTTCTAGTATGGCGGCTGTGGTGATAAGTCTTATAGTATGCCTTATTGTAAGGGCAGTTTGTAATATTGGTTCATCAAAGATGAGCTATCTGTCATCTAAGACAGTAAAGAGAAATTTAAGACAGATGATATATGAAAAGCTTCTTCGTATTGGAGCATCATATAATGAGAAGGTTAAGACATCAGAACTTGTACAGGTTACAGTTGAAGGTGTAGACCAGCTTGAAACATATTTTGGAGCATATATGCCACAGTTTTTTTATGCTATGCTTGCACCGCTTACATTATTTGTTTACATATGCACTATAAATGTGGTTTCGGCAGTAGTTCTGCTTATATGTGTACCGCTTATACCAATATCAATTGCATTTGTGCAGACCTGGGCTAAGAAGCTTTTATCTAAATACTGGTCACAATATACAGCTCTTGGTGACACATTTTTGGAAAATCTTGAAGGGCTTACAACGTTAAAGATATATCAGGCAGATGATTATAAGAACATACAGATGAACGAGGAGTCAGAAAAGTTCAGAAAGATAACAATGAAAGTGCTTACAATGCAGCTTAATTCTATTACAATAATGGATTTTGTTGCATATGGAGGAGCAGCTCTTGGAATTATTCTTTCTGTGACGCAGTTTAGGGCTGGTAATATTAATCTGGCAGGCTGTCTTCTGATTATACTTTTATCAGCGGATTTTTTTATTCCAATGCGACAGCTTGGCTCATTCTTTCATATAGCTATGAATGGAATGGCGGCAAGTGATAAGATATTTAATTTTCTTGCACTTGAGGAAGAGGATAAAGGAAGCGATGAGTTTCCGGCCAATGAAAATATAGAATTAAAAAATGTACATTTTTCGTATGAGAAAGACAGGGAAATTCTTAAAGGTGTTGATATGACATTTTCTGATAAGAGCTTTACAGCGATTGTCGGTGAGAGCGGCTGTGGTAAATCAACGCTTGCAGGAATACTTATGCACCGCAATAAGGGTTATACAGGAGATATCAGGATTGGAAGTGAGAAGCTTTCTGATATAAGCGAGGCTTCACTAATGCAAAATGTTACATATATAAGTCATCAGAGCTATCTGTTTAAAGGTACGATAAGGGATAACCTTATTGTTGCTTATCCGGAAGCGACAGATGAGCATATGTTAGATGTTCTTAAAAGAGTTAATCTATATGACTTTGTTATGTCTGAGGGCGGACTTGATATGAAGCTTAATGAACAGGCTTCTAATCTTTCGGGTGGACAAAGGCAAAGACTTGCACTTGCAAGGGCACTTATGCATGACAGAAAAATATATATATTTGATGAGGCAACTTCTAACATTGATATGGAGAGCGAAGACGATATTATGAGAGAGGTGCTTAATCTTGCAAAGACTAAAACGGTGATTCTTATATCTCACAGACTTGCTAATGTAGTTAATGCAGACAATATATATGTGCTTGAAGCTGGCAGAGTTGCAGAGGCTGGAAAGCATAATGAGCTTTTAGCAAAAAATGGAGTATATTCAAGATTATGGAATGTACAGTATGAGCTTGAGAATTACGGTTTTAAAGATAATGTTGAAAAAAGAACATCAGGAAATGAGGCATAAATATGGGCAAGGTGGATAATAATAAGCATATTGTTAATAGTTCAGACGGAAAATCCGGACGTAGTGGATTAAATGTAATGTTAAGGCTTATAGGTCTTGTAAAACCGCTTGCTGGTTATATGGCGGTGGCAATTCTTATGGGACTTGCAGGACATTTATGTGCTTCTTTTATAACAATATTCGGTGGTTATGCAATACTCGATGTATCAGGGTATGATACAGGACTCACACTTGGTGTGATATTCGTGTGCGTAATTGTGTTCGCACTTGTAAGGGCAGGTTTCAGATATGCAGAACAGTCGTGTAATCATTTTATAGCATTTAAGTTACTTGCAATAATAAGAGATAAAGTATTCAGGGCATTAAGAAAGCTTTGTCCAGCCAGGCTTGAGGGCAGGGACAGAGGCGACCTTATATCTATAATAACTTCGGATATAGAGCTTCTTGAGGTGTTCTACGCACATACAATATCACCTATTGCGATAGCTGTATTGTATACAATAATTATGTGTTGTTATATAGGCTCATTTCACTGGTCGCTGGCACTTATTGCACTTATAGCATATATATGTGTAGGTGTTGCGATACCGCTTATTGCATCTAAGGCAAGCGGAGATGATGGTTTAAGATACAGAACTAAGTCGGGAGAACTCAGCAGCTTCGTACTTGAAAGCCTAAGAGGTGCTTCTGAGACAATACAGTACAGTAATGGCACTAAACGACTTGAACTTATGAATGGCAGGACGGATGATTTATCAGAAGATGCAAGAAGAATGAAGAATGTGTCTGGTGTTAATACAGCGGTTACTAATGTGTGTATACTGGTATTTGACATAATTATGCTTCTTGCAGGTGTTAAGCTTTATTATGCCGGTATTATAGGCTTTGATGGTGTACTCCTTACTACTATTGCATTATTCTCATCATTTGGACCGGCAGTGGCGCTGGCGGCGTTAGGAAGTACATTGCAGAGTACATTTGCGGCAGGTAACAGAGTTCTTGATATATTAGATGAAGAACCGGTTATAGAGGAACTTACGGGTAATAAAGAAATTGAATTTGAAGGTATTAATGCGGAAGATGTTACATTTGCCTATGGACAAGAAACTATACTTGATAATTTCAGTATTGATATTAAGAAGGGTGAAATAACTGGAATAATAGGAAAGAGCGGAAGTGGAAAGTCAACGCTCCTTAAGCTGTTTATGCGTTTCTGGGATACAGATAAAGGAAGAATAAGTATTTCAGGCAGTGATATTAAGAATATTAACACTTCTAACTTAAGGGATATGGAAGGTTTTATGACACAGGATACACATCTGTTTCACGACAGCATAAAGAACAATATAAGAATTGCAAAGCTTGATGCGACAGATGAAGAAATTGTGAATGCCTGCAAGAAAGCTTCCATACACGATTTTATACAGTCGCTTCCACAGGGCTATGATACACCTGTAGGAGAATTGGGAGATACACTTTCGGGAGGAGAGAAACAGCGTATAGGACTTGCTAGGGTATTTCTTCATAATGCACCTTTAATACTCTTAGATGAGCCTACAAGCAATCTTGACAGTCTTAACGAGGCGGTTATCCTTAAATCGCTTAATGAGGAAAGACAGAATAAGACGGTTGTGCTGGTGTCACACAGACAGTCAACTATGAGAATTACGGATAAGATATATTCCGTAGAGAATGGGCGAATGAGTTAATAATTATGAAAAAGACAGATATTAATAAAAAGAGAGAAAAAGAGAAGCAGATGGTTTCTTATATGATAGCGTTATATTGTAAGAAAAACCATCATAATAAATATAATAAGGGCAGTATCAATGAAAATGGCTTGTGTGCTGAGTGTCAGGAGCTTGCTGAGTATGCAGGATTAAGAAGTGATAAATGCCCATTTATGGAAACTAAGACATTCTGTGCTAACTGCAAGGTACATTGCTATAAGCCAGAGATGAGGGAAAAGATAAAAGCAGTAATGAGATTTTCAGGACCGAGAATGATGTTTCATCATCCGGTTGCGGCTATTCATCACATTGTTTCAACAATGCGTGAGAAGAAAAGGCTAAGAAAGGAAAGTGAATATTAAATATGAGAATTGAGGCGGTATATGGAGTGTTAATTCCTTTATTGGGAACAACACTAGGAGCAGCTTGTGTATTTTTTATGCGAAAGAATATGAAAGACGGGATACAAAGAAGCCTTACAGGCTTTGCATCCGGAGTTATGGTTGCAGCTTCTGTATGGAGTCTGCTTATTCCGTCAATTGAACAGTCAGAGAATATGGGAAGGTTTGCGTTCGTGCCGGCACTTGTCGGTTTATGGGCTGGTATGCTGTTCTTGCTGCTGCTTGATAATATAACGCCTCATATGCATATTAATAGTGAGGTTTCGGAGGGACCAAGAACTAATCTAAAAAAAACGACTATGCTTGTCCTTGCAGTGACAATTCATAATATACCTGAGGGGATGGCAGTTGGTGTTGTGTATGCGGGCTTTCTGCTTGGCAATTCAGGAATTACAGCAATGGCGGCACTTGTGCTGTCGATTGGAATAGCAATTCAGAATTTTCCAGAGGGAGCTATTATATCAATGCCGCTAAGAGCTAACGGGCTTGGCAGGGGAAAGTCATTTCTGTATGGATTTCTGTCGGGCGTGGTTGAACCTGTAGCTGCATTCGTAACGATACTGGCAGCAGGAATAATTACACCTGCAATGCCATATCTTTTAAGCTTTGCGGCTGGAGCTATGATATATGTTGTAGTAGAAGAACTTATTCCGGAGATGTCACAGGGGAGACATTCTAATATCGGAGTAATTGCATTTGCGATAGGTTTTGGAATAATGATGATGTTAGATGTGGCATTAGGATAAATGTGTATTAGGAACTTGTAAATGTTACTAAAATGTGGTTTACTTATAAGGATATGATATTGATAGGCTTATGCGTACTGAGAAAGGTATGGTTATTAGATGAGAGTTGGATTAGGTTATGATGTTCATAAGTTAGTTGAAGATAGAAAGCTTATAATCGGTGGAGTAGAGATTCCTTATGAGAAAGGATTGTTAGGCCATTCAGATGCAGATGTATTATTACACGCAATTATGGATGCACTTTTAGGTGCTGCGGCACTTGGAGATATAGGAAAGCATTTTCCGGATACAGATGATGCTTACAAGGGCATATCAAGCATTAAGCTTTTAGAGGAAGTTGGTGTGCTTCTTGATAAGAATAATTATATAATCGAGAATATAGATGCTACAATTATTGCACAGAAGCCTAAAATGCGTCCTTATATAGATACCATGAGAGAGAATATTGCAAAGGCATTAAAGATTGATGTCAACTGTGTTAATGTAAAGGCGACAACAGAAGAAGGTCTTGGCTTTACAGGAACAGGTGAGGGCATATCCTCACAGGCTATATGCAGTCTTGTGTCAGTGTCTAATTATATATATGGTGATTCGGATATGACTAACTGTTGCAGCGGCTGTAATGGATGTGCTGCAAGAAGAACACAGGAGTAAGTCTGGTCACAGGATTACAATTGAGTAATTATTAGGAATTCAGCATATCTGATTGTGATTAAATATCATATAATAGATTAAGATTAATTAGTTAGGAAGTTATCAGATATGAAATATTTAGATTTTATAAAGCAGGAAATGGCTGTCATTATGGATAGGGATCCTGCGATTAAAAGTAAAATGGAAGTGTTTCTTTATCCAAGCTTCTGGGCATTATTAAAGTACAGAAAAGCCCATAAGCTTTATGAGAAAGGGCATTTCTACAGAGCAAGAAAGCTGTCACAAAGAACAGCAAGAAAGACAGGAATAGAAATCCACCCAGGTGCAACTATTGGCGAAGGGTTATTTATTGACCACGGACATGGTGTTGTCATCGGTGAAACTGCTATTATAGGAGATAATGTAACACTCTATCAGGGAGTTACGCTTGGTGGAACAGGCAAAGAGCAGGGCAAACGTCATCCTACACTTGGAAGCAACATAATGGTTGGTGCAGGTGCTAAGGTATTAGGTTCTGTGACTATAGGCGATAATTGTAAGATAGGTGCAGGTTCAGTAGTATTAAAAAATGTGCCACCTAACTCAACAGTTGTAGGTGTCCCTGGCAGAGTTGTTATGAGAGGTGATGTAAGAGTGCTTGAAGATCTTGACCAGATACATCTTCCAGACCCGGTTATGAGCGATATAGAATATCTTAAGGAGCAGAATAAGAAGCTTAAGAAACGTATCGCACATCTTGAAAATCTTGTTAATGAGCCAAGAAATATAGAAGAATAGAAGATTAATTTTACCGACATAAAGAAAGGATCAAAGTTATTATGAAGATTTATAATACACTTTCAAGAAGTAAAGAAGAATTCGTGCCATTAGAAGAAGGCAAAGTTAAAATGTATGTATGCGGACCAACAGTGTATAACCTTATACATATTGGTAATGCAAGACCTATGATAGTGTTTGATACAGTAAGAAGATATCTTGAGTACAAGGGATATGATGTTAATTATGTATCTAACTTTACAGATGTGGACGATAAGATTATTAAGAAGGCTATAGAAGAAGGAGTTACAGCAGAAGAAATCTCTAAGCGTTATATTAAGGAATGTAAAAAGGATATGGCTGGAATGAATATTAAGCCAGCAACAACACATCCTCTTGCTACACAGGAAATTGACGGTATGATTGATATGATAAAGACACTTATCGATAAAGGTTATGCCTATGAGAAGAATGGTACTGTATATTACAGAACAAGACGTTTTGAGGGTTATGGAAAGCTTTCTAAGAAGAATATAGATGATTTAGAGGCTGGACATAGAGATGATGCACACAAGCTTAAGGTATCAGGTGAAGACGAGAAGGAAGATCCACTTGATTTTGTATTATGGAAGCCAAAGAAGGACGGAGAGCCTTATTGGGAGTCACCTTGGAGTGAAGGACGTCCGGGCTGGCATATAGAGTGTTCTGTAATGTCTAAGAAATATCTTGCAGATGAGATAGATATTCACGCAGGCGGTGAGGATTTAATATTCCCGCATCACGAGAATGAAATTGCACAGTCAGAAGCCGCTAACGGAGTTCCATTTGCCAAGTACTGGATGCACAATGCATTCCTTAATATTGATAATAAGAAAATGTCTAAGTCATTAGGTAATTTCTTTACAGTAAGAGATATTTCAAAGGAATATGATTTACAGGTATTAAGATTTTTTATGCTTTCAGCACATTACAGGAATCCTATTAATTTCAGCCATGACCTTATGGAGGCAGCCAAGAACGGTCTTGACAGAATAATCACAGCAGTTACTAATCTTACACATCTTGAAAAGAGTGCTAAAGATAGTGCTATGACAGAAGATGAGAAGAAGGTAATAGATTCAACTAAAGACATTTATGGTAAATTTGAAGCTGCTATGGATGACGACTTTAATACAGCTGATGCAATATCAGCAGTATTTGAATTAGTTAAGCTTGCTAATTCTAATTCATCAGAGGACAATACTAAGGAATATATAACAGCACTTAAGGAAAGTATTGTTACACTTGCTGATATATTAGGACTTAAGGTCATTAAGGAAGAAGAACTTCTTGATGAAGATATAGAGGCACTTATCGCAGAAAGACAACAGGCAAGAAAAGATAAGAATTTTGCAAGAGCTGACGAGATAAGAGATGAACTTACGGCTAAGGGAATTATTCTTGAGGATACAAGAGAAGGTGTCAGATGGAAGAGAGCATAAAAGATAACCTGACAAGTGATATATGGGATGTACTTGGACTAAAAAGTGTAAGTCCAAGACAGCTTTCCCCACTTGTTCTTGCGTATATAGGTGACAGTATATTTGACTTAGTAGTAAAGACTAAGATAGTTACTGCTGGCAATACACAGGTTAATAAGATGAACAGGGCTGCAAGCAGTATTGTCAAGGCTGAGTCACAGTCTAAGATGATAGGTTATCTTGAAGATAAGCTTACTAAGGAAGAAGGAAGTGTATACAAGAGAGGCAGAAATGCCAAATCCTACACATCAGCCAAGAATGCTTCCATAAGTGATTATAGAAGGGCGACAGGCTTTGAGGCACTTATGGGTTATCTGTATTTGTCAGGACAGTATGAAAGAATGTGCGAGCTTATTAAAGATGCACTTGACTGGCTTGAAAATGATAATAAACAGGCATAAAAGAAAGGTTAGAATTCATAAATATGAGATATAAGGAATTAACATTTGAGGGGCGTAATGCAGTCATTGAGGCATTTCGTTCTGGAAAGACAATTGATAAGCTGTTTATTCTTGATGGCTGTCAGGACGGTCCTATAAAGAGTATTGTAAGAGAAGCTAAGAAGACTTCAACAATAATTAACTATGTGGACAAGGAAAGACTTGACAGACTTGCCAATACAGGACACCATCAGGGCGTTGTTGCAATAGGTGCAGCTTACGAATATGCAGAAGTTGAAGATATATTAGAAGCTGCAAGAAGCAAGGGCGAAGCACCATTTATATTTGTTCTTGATGAGATTGAAGATCCACATAATCTTGGTGCAATAATAAGAACAGCTAACCTTGCAGGAGCACATGGTGTTATTATCCCTAAGAGAAGAGCTGTAGGGCTTACAGCGACAGTAGCCAAGACATCAGCAGGTGCAATTAATTATACACCAGTAGCCAAGGTTACTAATATAGCTAACACTATTGAGGCATTAAAGAAAGAGGGCTTGTGGTTCGTATGTGCAGATATGGGCGGCGAAACTATGTATAACCTTGATTTAAAAGGACCGATAGGCCTTGTTATAGGCAATGAAGGCAATGGCGTAAGCCGTCTTGTAAAAGAGAAATGTGATTTTGTTGCCTCAATTCCTATGAAGGGAGATATAGACTCTCTTAATGCTTCGGTTGCGGCAGGAGTTATGGCGTTTGAAATAGTAAGGCAGAGAATGGTATGAAGCATTATGAGTTGTACAAAGATGAAGAACTTGTAAGTATGTATCGTGACGGAGATGCAAGAGCTGTGGACGAGATTATGGAAAGATATAAGAATCTTGTTAGAAAAAAAGCGAATGCTATGTATATAGTCGGCGGGGATAAAGACGACCTTATACAGGAGGGAATGATAGGACTTTATAAGGCAGTTACAACATATGATGAGTTAAAGGCAGCTTCGTTTGCTACATTTGCCTCACTATGTATTAATGGACAGCTTATGAATGCAGTAAAAGCTTCTAATGCCAAGAAAAATACCCCTCTTAATTCCTATGTATCATTTGATACTCCAGCGAACAAATCAGACGATGAGTCAGATATGAAGCTTGTGGATACATTAGTACACGACAGTGAACAAAATCCAGAAGCACTATACATTGACAGGGAAGTAACAGACAATCTGGAAGAAAAAGCCTTCGAGTCATTGAGCCCGTTCGAGAAACAGGTAGTAACACTCCTTATGGAAGGCAACGACTATATAAAAATAGCCGACCAGCTAGGCAAGACACCCAAATCAATAGACAACGCAATACAGCGTTCAAGAAACAAGATAAAAATAATTGTAGATTAGCTATAAATATACTTGATTAATCATTACAAAAATGATATAAATAAAATTGCTGTAAAATACAGCAGTTATGCTATTGTAGCTCAGTGGCAGAGCACTTCATTGGTAATGAAGAGGTCGGGGGTCCAATTCCCCTCAATAGCTTGCGCGAGTAACGAGTACAATACCACCGTCACATAATTCACATACGTGAATTACGCAATGGTGGTATTATATTATCATTCCAACCAACTCTACAGCTTGTCCAGTGTCAAGAGAAACAAAAAATTTTCCACCGGGGTATGCTTGCATACATCGGTGGAAAATCTTTTTTGGGTTCTCAAAGGCGCAGAGCGCCGCGCCAGACAATGCGAAGAATTGGCTGGTGTGACACTGTACAAGCGTCCGTTCGCCACCCCTCCACATTCACATATCTCCAATTCCATGTGTCCCTACATATTAGACGAGTACCGCGACAACAGAAATAGCAAAGCTATTACTGTTGCACATTCCCCAAAACCAAGCACACGCTTTTAGCCGTGTGCGTAGGCTGTTGAATACCTAAATCAAGCATATGCTTTAAGCCGCACGCAGACAGTCAAATTAAGTAAAATCACCTAACCACCACCGCCTGATAATAATACTTCTGATAATAAGTAACAAATTCCTCCATTGACCTCTCCACAATCCCATAAGTCGGGTCAGCCAATGTCACGACCCCTCTGTCAATATCATACCCTGCCAGTGCTGCACAATGCTCATTGCGAGGCCATGTAAATACAGTCCCATCATCAAGTGTTACATCATTATACTTAACCTCAGGGTCATTATAATTATAGCTTGTCCATACAATAACAGGATGTCCAAGTGACAATTCGGTAAACAGATCCTCAACCGGTGAGTAACTCATTATGTATGCTGAATAAGACGAATTCTGGCTCTTTAAAAATGAGTTGGCGGCATTAGCAATAGCAGGAGCGAAACAGCCGCTGCCTGTTGTCTTCCACGGAGAACCCCAGAAATATTCAACGAAACACCCTTGCGTTACAGTGTCACGCATATCAAGATAATTTCTTGCAAGAGTTTCTTTATCAATGCCATAGCCAAGATAATTAAGCACCTCTGTCAATGATGTTATCTCACAGCCTGTTGGAAGTTCAGGATACTGGCTCACAAAAGGAATATCAAGGCTGAAAGAATTAGGATATTCGTAATTCTCTGCAGCTCTTGTAGTGTGTTCAAGTATTGCTGATTTAATTCTTTCCGGGTCAACAGAAAGAGTTTCAAGTGTGCTGTCAACATTTAACACAACAGTGTTGTCGTCCTCCTTTTGTTTGTGGTTATCACGGTAATATATGCCAATAACCAGACACAGGGCAGTAATAGATATAAGAAGTATAAAGGTTGTTAATATATTTTTTCGTTTCTTGTTATTTTTTTTGTTCTTTTTGTTCTTAGCGGCTTTATTGTTACCTGCCATATATAAAATCCTTTTCCTTTATTAATAATTAATGTTAATTTCTTAATATATGTAGTTCCTTGGTGGTTTTATATCCGATTGTCATCATATAATGCACACCACGCACTGAGCACGTTAAGACAGTCTTTATTAAGCGTGTAGTCCGTTCGTGATACAGCTTTCTCGCAGTTGTTGATTGGCAATCTTAAATATGAGGTCTGTCCAGTTACAGCAAGAATATGAAGCAATTCTTCAATTTTACCATTGTTAAGAATTTGTTCAAATGAAGATGGAGAAAAATATTTGTTATTACGATTACGCATTAGCCACCTCTGTATACAATTATGATAATAGGTAATTGTGAAACTCAGTATTACACTTGTAAATATGTGAAAAATCAACAAAATCAACAAAGACACGCTTTTGCTACTTGTCGCTCGTAACGGTACTAAGCGACTACAATACAGTCGTTAAGTGCCGGCAGCTCCAAAGTGTCTTCTTATGATTTGCTAATTTTTCACTATGCAGCCGTCTATATAACCGAGTTTCGCAAACGCCTACAATTATGATAATTATATATAAAAATGCCTTAAAGCTCAATCGTAAAACAGCAATCATTCTAATTTATGGTGTGACTAATTATAATTTGATATGCAGAATACATATGAAGTTCAAGAACATATTATTATAATGAACTTGCTTGTTTTTTCAGAATAATTAAACTACTTTTGTAAACTTCTTTCATAAACCCATTGATTGAAACTGCCAACTTGTGTTATTATATCAGTTGTGGTTTTCTGTTTACAGGCCACTAATGTTATATGCTATATTAGGAACTAGCAGAATGGAGGAAGCTATGGTAAAAGCTATTGTTGGTGCGAACTGGGGAGATGAAGGTAAAGGTAAGATTACAGATATGCTTGCCGAAGAATCTGATATCGTTGTAAGATTCCAGGGAGGAAGTAACGCTGGACATACAATCATCAATGATTATGGTAAGTTTGCATTACATCTCCTGCCATCAGGAGTATTTTATAATCATATTACAAGTGTAATCGGTAATGGTGTTGCATTAAATATTCCATACCTTGTAAAGGAACTTAAAAGTCTTACAGACAGGAATGTTCCAATGCCTAAGATTCTTGTATCAGACAGAGCACAGATTATGATGCCATATCATATAGATTTTGATACATATGAAGAAGCCAGACTTGCAGGTAAGTCATTTGGTTCAACTAAGTCAGGAATTGCTCCATTCTATTCAGATAAATATGCGAAGATTGGTTTTCAGGTAAGTGAATTATTTGGAGATGAGAATACCCTTAAAGAGAAGATTGCCAATGTATGTACATTAAAGAATGTAATGCTTGAACATCTTTATCATCAGCCACTTCTTAATGAAGAAGATATATTTAATACACTTATGGAATACAAAGAGATGGTTAAGCCATATGTATGTGATACATCAGCTTATCTTCATCAGGCACTTAAGGAAGGCAAGAAGATTCTTCTTGAAGGTCAGTTAGGTTCACTTAAAGACCCAGACCACGGAATATATCCAATGGTTACATCTTCATCAACACTTGCTCCTTATGGTGCTATTGGTGCTGGTATTCCAGCAGCTTCAATTACAGATGTTGTAACAGTTGTTAAGGCATACTCATCAGCAGTAGGTGCTGGTGCATTTGTAAGTGAGATATTCGGAGATGAAGCTGACGAGTTAAGAAAGCGCGGTGGTGACGGCGGCGAGTTCGGTGCTACAACAGGACGTCCAAGAAGAATGGGCTGGTTCGATGCAGTTGCTACACGTTATGGTGTGCGTATGCAGGGAACAACAGAAGTTGCTCTTACAGTAGTTGATGTACTTGGATATCTTGATGAAATTCCTATGTGTGTAGGCTATGAGATAGATGGAAAGGTTACTAAGGACTTCCCAACTACTTCAGAGCTTGAAAAGGCTAAGCCAGTATTAAAGACACTTCCAGGCTGGAAATGCGATATAAGAGGAATTAAGAATTACGAAGATCTTCCAAAGGAATGCCGTGATTATGTAGAAGCTATCGAGAAAGAGATAGAAGCACCTATAACAATGGTATCGAATGGACCAGGAAGACACGAGATTATTCACAGAGTAAGCTCATACAGCAAATAATTAATAATAACAATAATGCCGTATCTGTAGTCATTAAGATTATCAGATACGGCAAATTTGCGTTAAATAGATTGGTTATATATAATTAATGGTTTCGTCCGGACAGATATTTGTACATAAGCATCATAGCGTAGGCTACGATGGGAAGAACAATATCTGTAAAGATAAGACCTTTGAATAAAGTATGTGCTGTTTCATTATCAATAAATGCTGTGATTAAGGTTGTAAGCAGTAATATGCCCCACGCTATAACTATTATAAGTGCGGCGGCTTTTTTGAATTTTTTCATAAATTATCCTCATTTCTAATGGATTTAATAATATAGAAATGTTATCATATTTTTATTATATATAAAAGGGATATAATTATTAACTATATAT
>ERZ1026878.1478-NODE-1478-length-13898-cov-163.986708_pt1 | contig 13898 bp, 9 predicted proteins | sample MGYA00380169_ERZ1026878 | MGnify/ENA primary metagenome ERZ1026878 (study PRJEB33269, sample SAMEA4719805) | human gut metagenome | biome: human-associated habitat; feature: organic feature; material: feces | place: Cameroon | collected 2013-10 ...
TGAAAAACCTGAGTTTCTCATCTTCCTTCATGAAGGTTACCAGGCCTTCCAACTGACCAGATGAAGGAATCTTGCTGGCCATGTTAATGAATGTACTGATATTCATAATCTCCTAAAATTTTATATTGTTTATACAATATATGTTTCGGTTATACGTTTCCTTTAGGTATGCAGATTGTTGAATCTGTTATACATGGTGCAAAGATACTAAAAAGAAAATAAAAGAGAGTTCCCGACGTCGGGAACTCGTTTATATAATTTTTATTAATTAAAATTTTATTAACATGTTCTACGACAAATTTAAAGTAGACAACAGCCGTTTCGGTGCTGTTTTGAGTGAAGAAATGAAGAACCATAACATTACTGGTTCTCATTTAGTGGCTTGTGCAGACATGCGCAAGGAAAATGTTTATGCAATCTAAAAGGGTAAGGGCGATTATCGGCTCAGTGTTTATGTGAGGATTGTTTCTGCTCTTCGGTACTTTATCGAAGATCCGAAAGAATACGAACGAGTGAAGCAACGTCTTATCGAAGCAGCCTTCGATGATGGTTACTTTTTTAATAAATAATACTTTTGAATTGGTTTTTAAAATTAAAAAGTGGAATCCGGCGGTCGCCGGATTCCACAGATATCGTAATGTTTTTTTAAAATCTACCTTCTATAGTCTTTACGACCCTTCTTGTCAAAACAATTTATAGGTAGTGCGGAGCACTTTGAACTCGGTTCGGCGGTTCAGCTGATTGCATATTTCCTGATGCTCCTTGCTCTGCTTCAGGATAAATTCTTCGTTGAGCACATCGCCTTCCTTGAGCCAAGGATACTTCTCGGTAAGTTTCTTGCGCACATTCTTCGGCTTCTCCTTGCCGTAGCCCACAGGGGTGAGGCGCTCTTTCTCTATGCCGTGTTTTATCAGATAATCTACTACCGATTGGGCGCGGCGTTGGGACAGATGCTTGTTATATTCGCTGTTTCCCTTGTAATCGCAATGGGCGCTGAGCTCGATGGTAACGTGCGGGTTCTCTTTCAGCAGCGTTACCAGCTGGTCGAGAGCTGTTGTACTGGCTTCGGTAAGGGTTGCCTTGTCGAAATCGTAGAAGATATTGTCGATGAGTACGGGGGCTGTGATGGAAGCCAGCGGGAACTGGAGCACGTATTCCTTACTCTCTTTAGCCGAATCAACCCGAAGTTCTTCCTTGTGGTTGAGGTAGCCTTTGCAGGATGCCATCACCAGGTAGTCGACATGCGGATTGATTGGCAGAACAAACGAACCGTCGCCCTTGACGGAGAGTTTCCTGTTCGTTCCGTCGTTGCCTACAACTCTCACCTCTGCGGCAGGCAGTTCATAGCCGTCTTTCTCGTAAACCCATCCCTTCATCGTGGTAACAATCTCCGGATTCTCGAAGGAGTAGATATGATCGTAGCCTCTTCCGTCTTTTCTGTTGGAGCAGAAGAATCCCTGGTTGTGGAGACCCTCGAAAGTCATTCCGAAGTCATCGGCTTCTGTATTCAGCGGATAGCCGGGGTGGGTGAGTTCATATTTCCGGGTGATGGAATTCACTTTGGCGATATAGATGTCGAGTCCGCCCATTCCTACATGACCGTTGCTGCTGAAGTAGAAGTTGCCGTTAGGTCGGAAGGTAGGGAACATCTCGTCGCCTGGGGTGTTGATAGGTTCTCCCAGGTTCTCTACACCACCCAGTCCGGCAGGAGTGATGCGCACTCGCCAGATGTCGAGACCGCCCTTTCCGCCCGGCATGTCTGATACGAAATAGAGCCATTCGCCATCAGGAGAGATGGCTGGATGGGCAAAACAACTAAGCGTATCTTTGCTGATTTCCAGATTCGAAGGCTTGCTCCAGGCTGCGTCTGAGCGGTTGGAGGTGACTATCTGGGCATAGCGGGGCGATGCGGGGTCGGTGGTACACTGGGTGAGATACATCTGCTTGCCGTCTGGGGTAAAGCAGCATGCGCCCTCTTCGTAGTCGGTATTGAGACCGGTTCCGATGGCTTCCGGCTTGCTCCATTTGCCTTTGTCGTTCTTTTCAGAGAAGAAGATGTCGGCAGATTTCGTTCCCGTCACTCCGTTCAGGTCGCTGCCCTGGGCTTCGTTGCGGGTTGAGGTGAAATAGAGCTGACTGTAGTCATCGCTGAGGAACATCGGCGAATAGTCGTCTCTTCGGGAGTTGAAAACATCCATCCGCTTTACCTTGTACCGGCTTCCTTCCTTCTTCCAGACTGGGGCTTTTCGTGCCGATTCGAGTCCGTTCTTTACCAGCACGTTGTCGGGCATGGAATCGAGCAGGAATTCGAATTCCTTGGCAGCCTGTCTGTAACTTCCGTTCTTCAGGAGAAGCCGGGCGTAAGCCAGGCGGTCGTTGAGGTCTGCCTGCTTGTATCGGATGGCATTGCTGTAGGCAGCCAATGCCTTCGGCGTACTGTTGATTTTATCATAGCAGCGTGCCATCTTCAGAGCCACCTTGCCCCGGGCAGCCCGCTCTTTGGTAGGTGTCTTGGTGTACACCTTTTTATATTGGGTTGCCGCATCGAAGTATTCGCCTAAAGAAAGATGCTTGTCTGCTTTCTTCAGGTTCTGTTCAATGCCGCAACTTATCAGAAAGAGGCAGCTGATTGCTGTTATGATTTGATATAATCTTATTTGTTTCATATTGATTTACATCTGCGAGAATGGCTGGCGATATTGGCAGCCTGCCTTCCAGTTGCTACAGCCATAAGCTGTCTTGCCCTTGATGATGACGCCCTTGCCGCAAAGCGGACATGGTTTGCCAACCATTGGGTCGGCAGCTGGAGCCGGCTGAGCAGGAGCATTCTGAGAATCAGTATTCTGTGCTGCAGCCTTATTGGCTTTCTTGGCTGGAGCTTTCTTGGCTGGAGTTTTCTTGGCAGCCGGTTTCTTCTTGAGGTCTTCTTCTGTCATGATGGTCACTCTCCGGTTGCTGTTGTCTGACAATACATCGATGACAATCTTGTTGATCTGTTCTTTCAGTCCGTTGATGAAGTCGGCAGGATCGTAGGTCTTGTGCTCGATGTCGCGGAGTTTCTTCTCCCAGATACCGGTCAGTTCGCAACTCTTCAGCAGTTCCTCATGGATGGTGTCAATGAGTTCGATGCCTGTCGGGGTTGCCATCAGATTCTTGCGCTGGCGACGGATGTAGTGGCGCTTGAAGAGGGTCTCGATGATGCCGGCACGGGAGGATGGTCGGCCGATTCCGTTCTCCTTCAATGCAGCACGAAGTTCTTCGTCTTCTACGAATTTACCGGCTGTCTCCATCGCACGAAGCAGGGTTGCCTCGGTGTAATACTTAGGTGGCGTGGTCCATTTCTCCGTCAGAGTAGGCTGATGCTCTCCCGATTCGCCTTTTGTGAAGGATGGGAGGGTTCTTTCTTCTACCACTTCCTTCTTGGCACCGTTTCCTGAGTCTGCATTTCCGTTGGCGTTATCTGAAGCATCATCGTCATCGGCATTCTTTACATCCTTGGCATAGACTACTCGCCAGCCTGGTTCGAGAATCTCCTTACCGCTCACCTTGAACTCTATCTTTTCCGGTTTCGGTCCGTCTTCGTTGATGACTTCACCCAAAACGGTGGTGGTAGAGAATTTGCAGTCCGGATAGAACACGCTGATGAAGCGCTTGGCGATGAGATCATACACGTTTGCCTCCATATCGGTGAGTCCGGTTGGCGGAACACCGGTTGGGATGATGGCGTGGTGGTCGGTCACCTTGCTGTTATCGAAAACCTTCTTGCTCTTAGGCAACTTCTTGCCGGTGGCTGCGAGCTGCTGGATGAGCGGCAGATATTTCTGCTGACTGGCTATTCTTGCCTGGCTCACTCCATTCAGAATCTGCGGACATTTCGGATAGATATCGTCTGTGAGAAACTGGGTGTCTACACGAGGATAAGTGGTGTACTTCTTCTCGTAGAGACTCTGGATGAGCTTCAGCGTAATATCGGCAGAGTAGGCAAACTTCTTGTTGCAATCCACCTGCAGCGAGGTGAGGTCGTAGAGATGAGGGGGTGCCTCGTTTCCCTTCTTCTTGCTTACGTCGGTAACGGTGAAGGGTTTGCCGGCGATGGTGCTGAAAGCCTTCTCGCCTTCCTCCTTGCTGGTAAACTTGCCGCTGGTAGCTGTAAACTGGGTGTCGCGATAGATGGTGGCGAGTACCCAGTAAGGCTCGGAAACGAAGTTGTCGATTTCCTTCTGGCGGTTTACGATCAGGGCAAGGGTAGGGGTCTGCACTCGACCGATGCTGAGCACCTGTCGGTTCTGACCGTATTTCAATGTATAAAGTCGGGTGGCGTTCATGCCGAGAATCCAGTCGCCGATGGCACGGGAAAGTCCGGCAAGATAGAGCGACTGATATTCCCCCTGGTCTTTCAGTTCCTGGAATCCCTGCTTGATGGCTTCATCGGTCATGGATGAAATCCACAGTCTCTTGACGGGGCATTTTGCCTGTGCCTTCTGCATCACCCATCTCTGGATGAGCTCTCCTTCCTGTCCGGCGTCACCGCAGTTGATGATGCTGTCGGCAGCCTGCATCAGTTTTTCGATGGTGGCAAACTGCTTCTTGATGCCTTCATCATTGATGAGCTTGATGCCGAAGCGCTGTGGAATCATCGGCAATGCCGAAAGGCTCCAATGTTTCCACATCGGAGTATAATCATCCGGTTCCTTCAGCTCACAAAGGTGGCCGAAGGTCCATGTTACTTGGTATCCATTACCTTCCATATAACCGTCGCGCGCCGTGGTAGCCCCGATGATTCGGGCGATATCCTTAGCCACACTCGGTTTCTCTGCTATACAAACTATCATTCTTTATTCTTATTTCTGTTTGCAAAGGTACAATAAAATAATGAGATAGCCATCATTTCATCTCCTTTTTCTCATGGCGGGGAATAAAATATTCCGCAAAAAAGGTCGCCCTGAAAGAGCAAAAGCTTCTTGCATTCAAAGCTTTTGCCCTTTCAGGGCGACCTTGCTGATTGTTATCTAACCCAGGGTGCTGCCCTGGGCTAGGAGCTTCTGCCCTTTCAGGGCGTGTGGGTAAATCCTTGCGTGAGATTACTCGTACTCCTGCCAGCTCTTAATCTGAAGCTGATCCTGGCTCAATGTGCAGAATGCCTCGATGAAGGCGGAAGCCAGACGGGCATTGGTGATCAGAGGAATGTTGTGGTCGATGGCGCCACGACGGATTCTGTAACCATTGGTCAACTCACGCTTGGTGTGATTCTTAGGGATGTTGACGATGAGGTCGAACTTGTGGTCGGCAATCATCTGCATCACGTTAGGAATATCCTTGTGGTCCTCATCAGGCCATCCTACGGCTGTAGCCTTCACGTTGTTCTCGTTCAGGAACTTCGCTGTACCGGCTGTAGCATAGATGGTGTAACCGTTCTTCACCAGCGCCTGGGCAGCGTCGAGCAGAGAAGCCTTCTCCTTCGCACCACCGCTTGAAAGCATGATGCCCTTGTCCTTTGAAGGAATCTTGTAGCCGGTAGCAATCAAAGAGTTGAGCAATGCCTCCTCGAAAGTATCACCCATACAACCTACCTCACCGGTAGAACTCATATCCACACCCAAAACTGGGTCGGCGTTCTGCAAGCGGGCGAATGAGAACTGTGATGCCTTCACACCCATGCGGTCGATATCGAAAGCAGACTTGTCTGGCTTCTGATATGGAGCGTCGAGCATGATGCGGGTAGCAGTCTCGATGAAGTTGCGCTTCAATACCTTGCTCACGAATGGGAATGAACGGGATGCACGGAGGTTACACTCGATCACCTTCACATCGCGACCCTTAGCCAGGTACTGGATATTGAAAGGACCCGAGATGTTGAGCTCCTTGGCAATGGCACGTGAAATCTTCTTGATCTGACGGGCTGTAGCGAAGGAAATCTGCTGAGCAGGGAAGGTCATGGTAGCGTCACCTGAGTGAACACCTGCATACTCTACGTGCTCTGAAATACCATACTCTACAATCTCGCCATTCTGAGCCACACCGTCGAACTCGATCTCGTTGGTCTCTGTCATAAACTGGGAGATAACCACTGGGTACTCCTTGGAAACCTCAGAAGCTGCCTCCAGGAAGCGACGCAACTCATCATCGTTGTGGCAAACGTTCATGGCTGCACCAGAAAGAACGTAAGATGGACGAACGAGAACAGGATAGCCTACCTCGTCGATGAACTTCTGAACATCCTCCATAGAGGTGAGGGCGCTCCACTTAGGCTGGTCGATGCCCAGCTTATCGAGCATGGCAGAGAACTTACCGCGGTTCTCGGCACGGTCGATGTTGACAGGAGATGTACCCAGAATTGGCACAGACTGGCGATGGAGCTTCATAGCCAGGTTGTTTGGAATCTGACCACCTACAGAAACAATCACACCACGTGGTGACTCCAGGTCGATGACATCGAGTACACGCTCGAATGAAAGCTCATCGAAGTAGAGACGGTCGCACATATCGTAGTCGGTAGATACGGTCTCCGGGTTGTAGTTGATCATGATTGACTTGTAACCCAACTTGCGGGCTGTGTTGATGGCGTTTACTGAACACCAGTCGAACTCTACGGAAGAACCGATGCGGTAAGCACCCGAACCGAGAACGATGACAGACTTCTCGTTCTTGTAGTAGTTGATGTCGTAACCCTCTACGGCGTAAGTCATGTAGAGATAGTTGGTGAGGTCAGGATGCTCGCTTGCCACAGTAGGGATGCGCTTTACGGCAGGAAGAATGTTCAGCTTCTTGCGCTGGGCACGAACTGCGAGCACCTCCTTCTCCATATTGGTGTTCTGAGTCTTCAATACGAAGCGGCCAATCTGGAAGTCAGAGAAGCCCAATACCTTAGCCTCGCGCAATACCTCGGCAGGAATCTCCTCCAAAGTATTATATTCAGAAAGCTTGTGCTTGTAATCTACGATATTCTTCATGCGCTCGATGAACCAAGGGTCAATCTTGGTCAACTCCTCGATGCGCTCGATGGTGTAGCCTTCCTCCAGAGCCTGGGCAATGGCGAAGATACGGAGGTCGGTAGGGTTAGAAAGTTCCTCATCCAGGTTTTCGAACTTGGTATGGTCGTTGCCTACGAAACCATGCATTCCCTGACCAATCATACGGAGACCCTTCTGGAGCATCTCCTCGAATGAGCGGCCGATAGACATGATTTCGCCTACAGACTTCATGGAAGAACCAATCTTGCGGCTTACACCGGCAAACTTGGTAAGGTCCCAACGAGGAATCTTGCAGATCATATAGTCGAGTGATGGAGCCACATAAGCTGAGTTAGGAGTACCCATCTCGCCAATCTGGTCGAGTGTATAACCGAGGGCAATCTTGGCAGCAACGAAAGCCAAAGGATAACCTGTAGCCTTAGATGCAAGGGCTGAAGAACGGCTCAAGCGAGCGTTGATCTCGATGATACGGTAGTCGTTGGTCTCAGCGTTGAAAGCATACTGGATGTTGCACTCACCCACAATCTGGAGGTGACGGACGCACTTCACGGCGATGTCCTGCAACATCTTCACCTGCTCGTCGGTAAGAGAACAGGTAGGAGCCACCACGATAGACTCACCCGTGTGGATACCCAGTGGGTCGAAGTTTTCCATAGAGGCAACGGTGAAGCAGCGGTCGTTCGCATCACGGATGCACTCGAACTCAATCTCCTTCCATCCCTTCAGGCTCTCCTCAACGAGTACCTGAGGTGCGAAAGTGAAGGCAGATTCAGCAATCTCCTTGAACTCCTCTTCGGTCTTGCAGACACCAGAACCGAGACCACCCAGCGCATAGGCAGAACGGATCATGATAGGGTAGCCGATGTTGCGGGCTGCAGCCACAGCCTCCTCCATGTTCTCGCAAGCGTGGCTAACAGGAACCTTGAGGTCAACCTTGTTGAGCTCCTTTACGAAGAGGTCGCGGTCTTCTGTGTTCATGATTGCCTCTACCGAAGTACCCAACACATCTACACCGTACTCCTTGAGCACGCCGCTGAGGTAAAGCTCTGTACCAACGTTCAAACCCGTCTGTCCACCCCAAGCCAGCATAATGCCGTCAGGGCGCTCCTTCTTGATAATTTCAGTTACAAAAAAAGGTGTCACCGGCAAGAAATAAACCTTGTCAGCAATACCTTCACTTGTCTGAATTGTAGCAACGTTTGGATTAATGAGGACGGAACTAATACCCTCCTCGCGCAAAGCCTTGAGAGCCTGCGAACCGGAATAGTCAAACTCACCTGCCTGGCCGATCTTCAAAGCACCGGAACCCAGAACGAGGACTTTCTTAAGCTGTTTCTTCATCATTATATATAACTATAAGTTTGTTCTTTATATGTCTTGTTATTTATGTTTTTAGCAACTAAACTGCATTTGTGTTAGTTCACAAATGGTAGACACACTATTTCGGGTTACAAAGTTACGTTATTTATTTGATTATTCCAAATTTTCTGCAAATCTTTACAGTTAAATAACATCAATTATTATTATTTCTTCTCTAGAAAGTCGTATTTTTGCAATTATTTTGTTACTTTTGCAGCGACTTTTAGTCATGTAGAAAAAGAATAAACAAATAGCAAACAAGATAAATATAATAACAATGAAAGTCGGATTATTCGTCCCTTGTTATGTGGATGCCCTTTACCCTGAAGCGGGTGTGGCTACATACAAGTTGCTTAAGCATTACGGACTAGACGTGGGTTATCCCGAAAAACAGACTTGCTGCGGCCAGCCAATGGCTAACGCGGGTTTTCAGGACAAGTCGGAGAAGGTCATAGAGACATTTGATGAGCTGTTCAAGGATTACGATTATATCGTAGCTCCTTCTGCCTCATGTGCTGCTTACGTAAAGGTGTATTATCCTAAAATCCTTGAGGGTAAGCACGAGTGTGTTTCCTCTAAAAAGATTATGGATGTCGTGGAATTCCTTCACGATGTGCTGAAGGTTGATCATGTGCCGGGCAAATTCCCGCATGTGGTGAGTGTGCACAACAGTTGTCACGGTGTGCGCGAACTGGGCTTGTCGTCTCCATCCGAGCGACACATTAAGCCATTCAACAAGATTATCGACCTTTTAAATATGGTGGAAGGCATTACTATCCACGAACCGGAGCGCAAGGATGAGTGCTGCGGATTCGGCGGTATGTTCTCTATTGAGGAGCCTGCCGTTTCTACCCGTATGGGCGAGGACAAGATCAAGCGCCACATGGCTACAGGCGCTGAGTTTGTTACCGGACCGGATTCTTCCTGTCTGATGCACATGGCTGGAATCGCCAAGAAAGAGAAGATGCCGATCAAGTTTATTCATGTTGTTCAAATATTAGCTACAGGACTATGAGTACAGAACATTCCAAGAGAGCTGCGAAGTTTACGCAGAACGTAGAGAAGACCACCTGGCACGACGCTACCTTCTGGTCTGTTCGTCAGAAGAGAGATAAGATGGCGCAGGAACTTCCTGAGTGGGAAGACCTCCGCGAGCATGCGTCTGAAATCAAGATGCACACCATCACCCATCTTGCCGATTACCTCGATATGTTTTCCAAGAACCTGGAGAGCCGTGGGGTGAAGGTGCACTGGGCGAAGGATGCGCAGGAATTCAATGAGATTGTGCTCGGTATCCTGAAAGACCATAACGTGAAGAAGATGGTGAAGTCGAAGTCGATGCTCACCGAGGAGTGCGAGATGAATCCTTATCTGGAGAAGCACGGTATTGACGTGGTGGAGACCGACCTGGGTGAGCGCATCATCCAGCTCTTGCGTCAGAAGCCTAGCCATATCGTGATGCCTGCCATCCACCTGAAGCGTGAGGAGGTAGGAAAGATGTTCGAGGAGAAGGGAATCTCCAAGGAAATCGGCAACTACGATCCTACTTACCTGACCCGCTGTGCCCGTCATCATCTCCGCGACCAGTTTATGGAAGCTGGAGCAGGTATGACCGGCTGCAACTTCGGTGTGGCTGCCACCGGCGATTGCGTGGTTTGCACCAACGAGGGTAATGCGGATATGACCACTTCCATGCCTAAGCTCCATATCGTAGCGATGGGTATTGAAAAACTGGTTCCTGATTATAAGTCTTTGGCTGTATTCCAGCGCCTGCTTTGCCGCTGCGGTACAGGTCAGCCTACTACCGCCTTCACTTCTCATTTCCGCCAGGCTCGTCCGGGTGCTGAGATGCATGTGGTATTGGTGGATAACGGCAGAAGCGATATTCTTGCGGATAAGGAGCATTGGCAGACCTTGAAGTGTATGCGCTGTGGAGCCTGCATGAACACCTGTCCGGTTTATCGCCGTTCGGGTGGTTACAGCTACACCTATTTTATTCCGGGACCTGTAGGTGTGAACCTGGGTATGCTGAAGAATCCACAGAAGTACAGCGATAATGTTTCGGCATGTACTTTGTGCTTGTCATGCGACAATGTTTGTCCTTCCAAGGTAGGACCGGGTTCTCAGATTTATGTCTGGCGCCAGAGTCTGGAGAAGTTGGGTAAGGCTGATCCTGTAAAGAGGGCAATGTCGAATGGTATGAAGTATCTCTTCGACCGTCCTGCGCTCTACACCACTGCCCTGAAGTTTGCTCCGCTTGTCAATCTGGTTCCTGAATGCTGTACGCACTTCAGCAATTGGAATGCCTGGGGCATCGGTCACGCCATGCCTGAGTTTGCAAAGAAGAGTTTCCATCAGCTTTGGAAAGAAGGAAAGGTGAAGTAGTGGGTCATCATAAAGTTCAAAGTTCAAATTTCAAAGTTCAATGAAGAAAGAAGATTTCCTGAACAAGTTGCGTAAGAATACGCATGTTCAATTCGATATGCCTGCCGTTGATGTGAAGGGTATTCAGTATGAGGATACCTTGAAGCAGTTTATTGAGATGACGGAATCGGTAGGTGGCCATGTGATAGAGGCGAAGGAGGGTGAGAGTCTGGATGAGCTGGTGAAGAAGGCTTATCCGGAAGCCAAGGTCTTTGCTTCTCATCTGCCAGAAATTACGATTGCCCAGAAGAATCCTGATACGGTGGCTGAGGCTAACGACCTGAATGGTACTGATGTGGGTATTGTTCGTGGTGAAGTAGGTGTAGCCGAGAATGGCTGCATCTGGATTCCTCAGACCATGAAGGAGAAAGCGGTGCTTTTCATCTCGGAATACCTTGTGATATTCCTCGAAAAAGAGAAGATTGTGAACAATATGCATGAGGCTTATGCCCGTATTGAGATGGATCCCAAGTACAATTTCGGTACTTTCATCAGTGGTCCTTCCAAGACTGCCGATATTGAGCAGGCATTGGTAATGGGTGCGCAAGCTGCCCGAGGAGTAACGGTCGTTTTGATTTAGTTTACAGTTAATAGTTGATAGTTTATAGGGCTTTTCTATAGTTTATAGTTGAAAATTGATAGTTTATAGCAATCTTGCAAACGGCTAAGCCCTATTAACTATAAACTATCAACTATTAACTATTTATACTTTCCATTCGTAGGTGTCGTAAACCACTCCTCTTCCTCCGAAACCTTCTTTTTGGCTGATGAGACCTTCGTTCAGATAATCCCCATCGCCTTCTGTAGAGCGACCAAAGTCAAAGAATTTATAATCGGCATAATCATGATTAAGAACCTGGTCGTAAATGGCGTCAATGCCACCAAGTTCCTTACCTTTGTCGTTTGATGAACAATATTGCCCATGTACTGTCTGTGGTGTGATGTAGAAGGTGAATCCTGCTATAATCTCATCTTCCAGGTAGGCATTGTATTGAATGATGTTATCTGGAAAACGGCTATGTAAAAGTTCTATTTCTTGAAGGGTATGAACAGGATGTACCTGATAACGCTCTTCAAGATTAGCGTCAAGAACTTTCCAGAAACCTTCGAAATTGTTCTCTCTCTTTACTATAATTCCTGCCTCCTGCGCTTTTTTCAAGGAGCGTCGGCGAAGCCTTCTCCATCTAGGCTTCTCTTGTAGGAAAAGAACAGAACCGATATCGCGTTTCACGATGCGTGCCTTGCATACCCAATAGATGGCATAAAGATCTTCTTCAGATGGCATCTGGTGGTAAACCCAAGGCACAGGTTTGTAGAGAACCTTCTTAAAACCGTGAAGCCTGAGGTGTTCGTTCAATTCTTTGAAAAGCTGGACAACATCAGCTGCTGTTACATCCTTATTCATTACTAGTCCTCCATAAGTAAGACCAAAGTGAGAGCAGAATGTATCCTCTCTCTCATGGGCTGGGAGGATTGAATGGAGTTTTCCGTTCTTATAGAACATCAGTGAATGGTCTTTGAACCGGTCGCTGTGATAATCCATGTAGTTGCGGTTGAAGAGGAAGGTGGCGTTGCGAGCCTGCTCTACATAAGCATTCCACGCCTCCTTGTCGGCATTGCTATATCTTTTTATCTCAAACATGACATTTAGAGTTATTGATTCTCGGTCTTTGAGAGAATCGGGCTGTTAGACGGGTTGATGAATCTGAGGTATTCGTCATATTCGCGAATATAGTCTTCCTCCTCAAACTTTTGGGAAGCCAGAACCAGACATAGTGAGCCGGAAGAGAAATCATCCAGTGTTCGCCAGATATTGACATCCACGAACAGCCCCTCCCAAGGGTGGTTGAGATGATAGGTCTTCTTCTGCTTTCCATTATCAAGCGTCACCGAAAAGGATCCGCTGGCTGCTATGATAAATTCCTGGCATTCTTTGTGAGCATGGCCACCGCGACTTTCTCCGCCCGGAACATCATAGGTCCAGTAGGTACGGGCAATGGCAAAGGGAATATGGGTTTCTCCCTCTGCCACTGTCAGGTTGCCTCTAGGGTCGAATATCTTGGGTAATGTGATAATTCTTCCTAATTCTTCCATGTCTTATTTCTTCATGTAAGGGTCGGTTCCCAATACGGTCTTTGCCAGGCGCTTTGCCTTATCGCGCAGGGCATTCAGGTCGTCGCCCTTCTCGCCGTAGCAGAGAACAACGCCCATTCTTCTGCCTACGTGAGCCTCTGGCTTGCCGAAGATACGGATGCGGGTGTGGTCTTCCTTCAGGGCATCGAGCATATTGTAGTTTAATGGCTCGGTGCTTTCCTCTGGCGAGAGGATGACGGCAGAACAGCCGATGTGCTCCAGATGGATTCCGGCGATAGGCAAGCCCATCACGGCACGGAAGTGGAGCTCAAACTCGCTCAGGTTGGTGGTGTGACCGAGGGTTACCATACCTGTATCGTGTGGACGAGGACTCAACTCTGAGAAGATGACTTCACCCTGCTTGCTCAGGAAGAACTCTACGCCCCAGAGACCGGCACCTGTCAGCGCCTTGGTTACTTCACCTGCGATGTGCTCAGCCTTCTTCAATGCCTCCTCAGGAATCTGGAATGGCTGCCAACTCTCACGGTAGTCGCCGCCCTTCTGTACGTGGCCGATTGGTGGACAGAAGAGGGTAGGACCATCCTTCTGGGTGACGGTGAGGAGGGTGAACTCTGAATCGAAGTCGATGAACTCCTCGATAATTACTTCCTTCACGTCGCCACGACCTTCTTCCATTGCTTCCTTGTAAGCCTCCTTCAGTTCATCGTCGTTGTGAACATAGCTCTGACCATGACCGCTGGAGCTCATCAATGGCTTCACTACGCATGGGAAACCAATCTCATCGGCAGCGTTCTTAAACTCCTCGAAGGTCTTTGCGTAGAAATACTTGGCGGTGCGCAGACCCAGTTCCTTGGCGGCAAGGTCGCGGATGGCACGGCGGTTCATGGTGTAGTTCACGGCGCGGGCAGAAGGCACAACCTGGATGCCCTCCTTCTCGAAGTCGAAGAGACGCTCGGTGCGGATAGCTTCAATCTCAGGCACGATGATGTCTGGGTGATGTTTCTCTACCACTGCGGTCAATGCGTCGCCATCGAGCATCGAGAACACTTC
>ERZ1026878.1483-NODE-1483-length-13881-cov-4.049544_pt1 | contig 13881 bp, 28 predicted proteins | sample MGYA00380169_ERZ1026878 | MGnify/ENA primary metagenome ERZ1026878 (study PRJEB33269, sample SAMEA4719805) | human gut metagenome | biome: human-associated habitat; feature: organic feature; material: feces | place: Cameroon | collected 2013-10 ...
GTACGGAGTGTTATCGATTGGAAACACATCCGCTGGTTCGAATCCAGTTAAGACCCAGTGGGGGAGGGCTGGCCACCCGTTCCCACAATCGCGGGGATTTAGCTCAATTAGGTAGAGCAGACGGCTCATAACCGTCCAGGCACAGGTTCAAATCCTGTAGTCCCCACCAGCGGCTGCTTTCAGCAAAGCCGCAGACAATCTAACAGCCTTCCGGGACGAAAACAACTGATATCTTGTGCCAACATATATCATAAATTTGTTTCAAACCAATCGGCTTTTCCCAGAAGGCTAAAAAGAAAAGCCCGTCGAGCATGCGCTCGGCGGGCTATCATCATACAGCAATGCGGATACAGAAGTATCTTTTATAAAAAATAAGTCTATTTAGTTCGTGTGTGCGTAAATTATGTCCACCATTCGTACTTTCACACGAACTATTTTCTATTCTCACTGGATTTGTGAGGATCGGGAGTTGTTCGGCGTAGTTATATTGGATTTCTATGTAGTCATTGCATATGAAAACCGCCCTGACGAGAGACGTGAGGAGTATATTTTTATACTTCTCCGTCTCTTTTGCTTTTTGACCAATTTTTTCGAAGAAATAGCAAATCTTTTCTTCCGTCAAGGATCCGCTTTCCTGGAGCAGTTTTGCTTTTGCCAGCTCATCCCTCAATGCGGCTAGAATGCGTTCATTTTCGCTTAGAGAGACGGACACGGCATCGGATATAATTCCACTCTCAATAGCCCTCACGCAGTTCTGCACCTTTTTAGAAACGTCTGATATACGGTTTTCGAGCGCCTGCACTTCCAGTGATGCGCTGGTGCTGCCTTGCAGCTTAACTGCCTGACGAGCGATCGCCTGCACAGCTGCCTTATTTGAGATGATTTCATTGGTTTTGCTGTATATCAAGTCTTCGAGTACATCTGCACGAATGTTTTTCGTTTCGCAGTATGGATAACGACTGCTCTTGTGGTGGTGGGAGCAGGCATAGTAGTAGTATTTGGCTCCCATGCATGATTTACCTGATGTACCGGCGACTTTCGAACCACATGCGGCGCAGAAGATCTTCCCTGACAACAAATATTTACCGTTGGTCCTATATGGATGTTTTTTCATTTTCTTTACCTTTGCCTGTGCGAGATAGAAAGTATCTTTTGAAACAATAGGGGGGATCAGATCGTCTTTTCGGATATCCTTCCACATGAATACGCCGATATATCTCTCATTATGAAGGATGTAATACACCCGACTTCGAGAAAATTCTTTTCCTGCATTCGTGGTGTATTTTTTATGGTTCAATTCCTGCACGATACGGGGCACTGACATCCCATCCAGAAACATCTGGAACACTGCACGGACGATGGGTGCTTTCTCTTCATCGATTATCAGACGGTTCTCCTCATCCAGCTTGTACCCCAAAGGGATATTGCCGCCCGGCCATTTTCCTTCCAGCGCGCTCTGTGTCATGCCGCGTATGACATTTTCAGAGAGTTCGGCAGAGTAGTATTCAGAGATCCCCTCAATGACAGATTCAAGAAGGATACCGGCGGGATCATCGCTGATATTTTCCATGGCAGAGAGTAACTTTACTCCCTGCTTTTTTAATTTGTGCTTGTAATTCGCGGAATCATACCGATCGCGGGAAAAACGGTTCAGCTTGTACACAATGACGTACTGAAATGTATGCGTGGCGGCGTCGCGGATCATCATCTGAAAACCCGGACGCTTATCTGAACGTCCAGTAAGTGCCCGGTCCGTGTAAATGTTTATGATGTTGAATCCATTGCGTTTGGCGTAGTCCTGACACACTCGAATCTGCCCTTCGATGGATTCTTCCCGCTGGCGGTCAGATGAGTAGCGGGCATAGATAACGGCGTCTTTCATTTTCGTCTCCATAGCACACTATAAATTTATCTTGACATGCTAAGAAGTCCGCTTAGCGGACTTCTAGCTACATTTTTCTGCGAACTTCTATAACCTTTCCAACGATTCTCACGGGCAGTTGTTCTATCTCCTCGTTAGAAAAAAATTTTGGCGGAAAAACATCTTGATTAAACGCTGTTAGCATAATTCCATCTTTGCTTTTGTGAATTTGCTTACAAGTGCCTTCATCCCCATCAATCATAACGACGGCGATATCTCCGTCATCGACGTCTGGCTGAATACGGATAATAACCCAATCGCCTTCTTCGATTTTCGGCTCCATGGATTTTCCAACAACTTTAAGACCAAACACCTTACCCCATGCTTCTTTGGCTTCAATATAAAGCTCGCCTTCTATGTTTTGTTCACAAAATATGGGCATACCACATGCTACCCTCCCAACAATCGGAATTTTAATCTTCCCAGATACTCCGTCATATTCAGGGATGAAATCAAAAATACTTGAATGTAAAGCTTGTGAAAGTTTGTACGCTAACGGAAGTCGCATGGAGTTAATTTCACCATTTTCCCATCTTGAAATTGTTGCGTCCGAAACGCCAACCTTTGCCGCCACCTCCTTTGTTGTCATGTGTAAATTCAGCCGCTTTTCTTTGATAATTTGCCCGACTTTTGACATGTTTCATGCTCCTCCCTATAACATATTGGTCTTTCATTCATAGTATATTCTTTTTACTGCAAAAAAGCAATGAAACTAGTCTAAAAAGAAGAGAAAAACTGCGAAAATGCATTGACTGACACGGCAGTAAATGCTATAATAATCTACGTAAACGCAGAATGGAAAGGAGGATAATCGTGGAACAGTCCAATAAAATACGTGCAGCCTTAATGGGAAAAGGCTATACGATAGCCTCATTTTCCAGAAAGATCGGCGTATCCGAATCGGCCCTTCGACGAAAAATCGAAGGGAAAAGCGACTTTAGAATCGGAGATATTCGGAAGTTTGTAGATGTATTAAAACTTAAACAGAATGATGTTTGGGAGCTTTTTTTATTCCCTAAAATCTACGTAAACGCAGAAAGTGAGGGCAAAAAAGATGGAAATGCTAATTGATTTCATCTCACGATTTGTTGCCGAAAACCACGAGGATTTCGAAAAGTGGAAGGCAGAGAAGGAGAAAAGGAATGAAATTGAAAAAGTGGGTTAGGACGACTGGAAAAGTTTTAGCGGCGGGAGTTTTTGCGGTCGCATGTGTCACGGTGCTTGCCATTTCTCCTGAAACGGAGATTGTCGAATACCGCTGCACAGTTGATGAAGGGCAGTCTCTTTGGGATGTGTGCGCGAAGGTTGCGACTGACTACGATGACTTGTCTGAACTTGTGTATCGCACACAAGTAGAGAATCACCTGACAGATAAAGATCTGGGAGCACTTCGTCCAGGGATGGAGATTGTTGTCCATCCCAAAAGGCTGGTGAAACCATGAAAAAGATGATGATAGAGATCAATGGTCATGAGGTGAAAATCATGTCTAAAAATTGTGCGAAGATCGACGAAGCTATCGCACTGAGGGCTTTTTTATGCCGGGTGAAAGACTCTGGCATTTCTTCCGCGTACCTTGAACGGTATTTAGACATCAAATTTGCCAAAACTGGCAATAGCAATAAGCTGGAAGAAAATGACCCCTAAAATCGTTTCTAAGCGTATTTCTGGGAATAGAGGGTATACGGTGCTTAACATAGCCGTGGAAGTCCCTAACAATAAGCTGGACGCTATTTTAGCGAAAATCCAAAAAGGGTGTGAGGTATCCTTTACGGATATCAAAAAAAGCCGCTCGCTGAATGCGAACGGCTATATGTGGGTTTTGTGCGACCAGATAGCCAAGGTCATTCAATCCACGAAGGAGGAAGTGTACCGACAGGCGGTCATGAATGTCGGCGTATTTGCTCCGATATGTGTGAAGGATGTGGCCTATCTCCATACAAAACGTGTGTGGGAGTCCCGAGGGATGGGCTACATTTTGCAGGATGTAGCCAGACGCTCTAACTGGGTACTTTGCAATGCCTACATCGGATCTTCTGAATATTCTTCAAAAGAGATGAGCCGTCTTATCGACGAGCTTGTACAAGAAGCTGAAAATGTAGGGATCGATACCATCTCTTCCAAAGAGCGAGAACGGCTAATCATGAAATGGAGGAAAAATGATTTCTAAACAGGGACGAATCAGGTTGTCGCCGAAGGGGTATAAGAAAATATGCCGCCTGGTAGACCTCAGGGCGTCATCGCAATATGGGTATCCATGCTGCGAGTGGTGCGGGGCATCCAATACCCGTTTGCAGCACCACCATATCATTTTTCGTAGTGCTTATGGAAGCGACACGATGGATAATCTGATCCTGCTGTGTGAAAAATGCCACCACGAATTGGCGCATGGCGTGGAGGCAAGAAAGTATCGAGTCCTTTTCTCTCAAAGAATTGCAGATCCGATAGGGCTTGCCTTTAACATGAGACACGAAGAAGAGGCTATAGAGATTTACCAAAAATATAGGGCGAAGAGGTGAAACCATGGGACAATATTATGCTTCCAAAGATTTTGTGAATGACAATACTATCCCGCTTCCGGTGGTGATGATTACCGATGAAAGACTGTGTAATGTCTTTTCGTATGGCGAGGTTATTCTGTATTCGCTTATCAAATACAGAATGCGACTTTCGGCAATGAATTGCACTCAGTACGAAGATGAGAATGGGCTTTTTGTGATTTACTCGCAAAAGAAACTTGCTGAGATGCTTCACAAGGACGAAAGAACGGTGAAGCGCTGGTTCAAAAACCTGAAAGACTCCGGATGGATCATGACGGTGCAAACCGTGGTAGGAGAATGCTCAAAAATCTATCTAAAAAACACATACACGCTTGTAGAAAATGCCGAAAGCGGGGGGACAAAAATATCACCCGTGGGGGACAAAAATGTCACCCGTGGGGGGACAAAAATATCACCCGTGGGGGGGCAAAAATGTCACCCCACTTATATAGAGAATAAAGATATAAGAACTAATACTGAGAATAATATAAAAGAACTAAAGGAAGAAAATCCGAAATGTCTATCTGTGAATGAACAGATAGACCTGTTTTGTGGATTCAGCACTGAACTGAAAGAAGCCTTGATGGACTGGAAGGAGTTCAGGGAAAAAGTGAAGGCACCGCTTACCAAAGCGGCAGCTAATAGAAACTTGCTGAAACTCCTTAAGATTTCTGGTGGTGATGTACAGACCATGATAGAGATTGTAAATCAATCTGTAGACCGTGGTTGGAAAGGCTTCTTTGCTTTGAAGTCTGATACAAGAAATACGGTGTCGAAAGCGCAAAAGGTTTATAACAAGTTGAAAGGAGAAGAAAATGGAGAAATTGATGAAGACTTTAGCGATATTATCTAATGTCTATGACTATTTTCCGGAAGAAAGAGCGAGAGTTTATCTCGCTTTTCTGAAAGATCTGCCTGAAGAAGCCGTTTGCAAAACAATCGGAGAGCTTGTGAGGACAGAAGAGAAATGCCCATCTATCGCTAAAATCCGCAAGGAAACAGAGAGACTTCTCATGGCAGCGCAAGGGAAGTCCCCTACCGATGTAGGTGAAAAGTGGGCAAAGTTTTTGGCTACATGCAAGAGGGTGGACTATTTCAAGCGAGTTGTCCATTTCCCTGATGACCCGGTGATGGAACGTGTGGCTCGCATGTTTCCAGTAGATGAAATACTCTCAACGCCTGATGGGAAAATGGCAATCGTTCGAAAGCAATTCATTGATAGATACTGTGAAACAGAAGAAATCTATAACAAAAACGAGGGTTACAAAGTGCTGATCTCGAAAATACACAACGCAAAAGAGATTGGATGCCCGAACGAGAGAATCGGATATGCTATTTCGCAAATTGGAAAAATGGAGGGTAAAAAATGAATGCAATTATGATTTGTGGGAATTTAACGAGTGATCCAAAAATCACTTCTTCAAGAAATGGGAAGGCACGTGTTCAGTTCACCGTGGCATGCAACAAGAATGTGTCTTCTGAAAATGGTGAAATTCGTCAGGTGGCGAACTTCGTGCCTTGCGTGGCATGGGGTAGGCTGGCAGAAGTGGCAGCCAATTATCTGTCAAAAGGGAAAAGGATCATCGTTGTTGGCGAATATGAATCATGGAGCAAAAAAAAGATGGATGGTTCCACCCAGTACGGGAATAATATCCGCGTATTGGATATAGGGCTTTCCTTCTACGGACTTGAGAACAAAACATATGGGGATGCGCCACACGAATGCAATGAGCCAAAGGGGGATTTTAATCAGTTTGGCGAAGTGCCGCCAGCGGAAATCCCGCCTGCGGATATGCCGTATTGAGGAGGAAATGATGAAGTATAAAGCTTTGGTGAAGGTCATAAGAAAGGCTGATACCGTTCGTACAAAAATCGTGCTCAATCAGCATGCGCAGCTTGAAGCCAATATGCTCATCGCACTTGAGTTTCTTAGAGCCGCACTTGACAGAGCAGAGGGAGCTGGAGCGTTGGTAATTCCGTTCAAAGAAAGCGTAAAAAGCATGCTGGAAGACTTTGTGAATGCGGACACAGAAGAACGAGATGCGATAATGAATAGATTCGTCGCAACTAACGACATTTTGGGAGAGGAGGAACAGGAATGAGACGTTTTGAAAGGATCGATGCGCCGCGCGGGAGAGGTGCGGCTTTGCCGAAACGCGCCACGGAGCATTCGGCGGGATACGACTTTGTAGCCCCGAACGACATTGTCGTTCACGCGGGTGGGGATGGCGTTGCGACGCTGAAAACGGGCATTAAAGCCCACATGGAGCCTGACGAATTTCTGATGATATGCATCAGAAGTTCGCTGGGGATCAAGTGGGGGCTGGCACTGGCGAATGGCACGGGCATCATTGATGCGGATTACTACGGAAACCCAGATAATGACGGAGAAATCTGTATCGCCCTTGTCAATCGCGATCCCTATCATGATGTGAAAATTCATAGAGGAGATCGGATTGCACAGGGGATCTTCATGAAGTATCTGCTCGCGGAGGATGACAAAGCGACTGGTGAACGTACTGGCGGAGTAGGGAGCACAGGGGACTAGAATATGAATTTGACAGAAAAGAGCGTAAAGCCGGGCTGCCGGTTTATCAAAAAAATCGACAACACCATGGTTACTGTGGACAACGTGGCCGATTTTGAAAAGAAGTACACGAAAAAGCCCGTGAGGATTGTGTTGTTTCATCAGACAGGGAAGTGGGGAGAAAGCCGGTGCATGGCAATTCCGATGAGAGAATTTGTAGCGCAGTTCCAGACGGAGGTAGTAAATGATGACGGATTATCAGATTGATGTTCTGTACTATCTAGGCTTGGTAGTCAAATGTTTCGCAGTAGTTGTCTTCTTTATGGCGCTCTTCCTCGCGTTAAATGAAAGCAGCAAGAGCAGGCCGAACAAGGCGGATCTGGCATTTTTCGCTTTTGCTGCATTCTTTAGCATGACCACATTAGTGGTCATACCAGGTCGTGAAATTATTCGCTGCTTTGTTACGGGGTGATGGCATGGAAGAGAGAAGATGCGCAAACTGCGGGAAGTTCACCTGTTCGTATCACTGCACGCAGGAGCTCATGAGGAAGGGCGTGATCTAGTTGAGGAAAGATGTGAAGAACCGAAATATCCCAACAACGGCTAAAACGAGACGGAACATTATTGAAATTCACGAGCTTTGTTGTGGGCGCGTTTATACATGGGGAATGAAGCAGCTATTCCCTAAACACCTGTTGAAGAAGTATTTAAAAGCAAAGAGATTAAGCCGATTTCGTAAGGAATGAGAAAATCGTTGGCTAATTTAGGGAATATGAGGGTGTGTAAAGATGGGGAAGAATGAAATTGAGTTTGTGAATGGTAGAAGAGTATTACCTGCTGGGTTTGACGTAGAGAAAGCAGAAAGAGCCATTGATTTTTTTCTTAATGTGTCTGCACCCAGAACGTACATGACATTCAGCACATTGGCGGAGCGATACTTGATGCTCTATGTGATTTCGTACAGTGGAAGCACATCGGGATGGCGCTTGTGTGAGTTGCTTGGCGTTTATCCGGGAGATATGGCAACTTTAAAAAACTGGTGTAAAAGAAGAGTTGTTGCGGGGAAGTGAAGTGGAAATTCCGCTAAAACATGCAAAGGAGAACAAAATGGAAGAGATTAAGCTTAACGGACAGTACAAGAAAGAAGACGGCAAAAGAATTATGCGTCTCATCAATGAAATCAAGCTCAGAAGCATGAGACTTGCGAAAATCGTAGACGAAATCGACATGCCGATAATCGCCAATATAATGGCGATGAGACTTCTCCAGTATGCAGCCGAGAAAGAAGTCGAGCGCAGCGCAAAAGAGGTGGGAGGACTTGAAGACAAGTTTCTCCAGGCGCTGATGCTTGCCGAACGCGATAACACGCTGACCGTAGAAGAAATTTTGGGAACAGCCGAAGTAAAAGATGAAGGCTTCGACAAGATCGCCATCCAGAACAAAGATGGGTTGATCCTGTACTACGGAGACAGAAGTGCGGGTATCCCCGAAAAATTCAAGAATGCACACGTGGACCGTATGTACTTTAATGATGACGGGGAATTAGTTATTACCTTAGCGAGTGATAAATAAAGGACTGGGAAATTTACTAGGAGGAGGAAGTCATCAAAAAATGAATTTGTGCGATGTTTATATAGAAAAGATTATCGAAGTAAGAACATACGATAACTTTGTAATCGCAATCCTTGATACTGATTGCTGGGGATGCAAACGGAAAGGCGAAAAGGTATTTTTTTCAAAGGAGGAATGGGAGAAAGCGAAAAAAGACGGCAAGTATCTTGCTTAGGATTGTTGGATTTGAGGTGAAGCATATGACAATTAGAGAATTGACAGAAAATCTTGACGTGAATACGCCCCTGTATATAGGCCCAGCTGATAGCGAAAAAGTTGTATTCAGAAGGAAACACGCTTCTGACGTTATACCAGAGTCTTTGCAGGAGGCAGAAATTGTAACTATCGTTTCTTGCCGTCAAGAAGCAATGTACATATTTGTGAGAAGTGCCTTTAAGAGGCGCAGTTTAGGGGAACTGCTTAGTCATATCGCGATGAATGAACGTGTCGATGTATGGATCATTCACAGCGATGGTACTAAAGAACAGGTATATTCTGACTGGCCTGTATGTCTCCTTGATAAGGAATATGATAATTATTCAGTAAAGCAAATAAGCACGTATAAGTCTAAATGGAACTACCCTATTATTGACATAGTGATAGAACCGGAAGGGGAACGAAAGTGATAACTCTAGGGAGCCTGTTTGACGGGATCGGCGGGTGGCAGCTTGCGGCAGTGAAGAATGGCGTACAGCCGCTTTGGAGTAGCGAGATCGATCCATTTCCTGCGAGCGTTACGAAAGAGCATTTCCCGGACACGATTCAGCTGGGAGATGTAACAAAAATCAACGGAGCAGAAATCCCGCCAGTTGACATTATTTGTGCAGGAAGTCCCTGCCAGGATTTATCTATTGCCGGAAGACGGGCAGGACTTGAAGGGGAAAGGTCAAATCTTTTCTATCAGGCAATGCGGATTGTGCGAGAAATGAGGGGGAAAACGAGTGGAGTATATCCAAAGTTCTTTGTTTGGGAGAATGTCACAGGTGCATTCTCAAGTAATAGAGGGCGTGACTTTCAGTCTGTGCTTGAAGAAATCGGACAGACCGATATTCCAATGCCTGCTTCTGGACGATGGGCTAGAGCCGGAATGGTTAGAAGTAAAGAATGCGGAATCGCATGGAGAACGCTCGATGCTCAATTTTGGGGCGTCCCCCAGCATCGTGAGAGAATCTTCCTTGTCGCAGGTTTTAGAGAATGGGGGGGGGTACGTCCAGGTACTCTTTAACCCCGAAAGCGTGCGCGGGAATACTTAGACGAGCAAAAGAAAGGGGGAAATGTCTTCCTGAAATGCTGGAAACGGTTTTAGCAAGGCAGGCGCATAATGGAGACTGAAATTTTCCCTACGAAAAGCTATTCGGAGATTAAGAAAGGGCTTCCTGCAAGTACGCTGAAAGCGACGGGTGGGGCATACGATGGAGGAAGTGAGAACTACATTGTGGAAGAAATGAAAATTTACGAAAGCCACGGGATAGACGCACGGTATAACGAACGCGACATTTCCCCAACGTTGGCAGCAAGGATGGGGACAGGAGGCGGCAATGTGCCGTTAAAAATCGAAAAAGGCGTGTGTTTGTGCCAGGGAACCGGAATGTCAAGAAACGGTCCGATCTGCAAGGAGAAAACGACCTTTACGCTGACGAGCGTAGATAGATACTGCACGATTGACGATGTTTACATAACAAGCCACAGAAGTGACCACGCAACAAAAGTTAATTCAGCTGCGTTTACGCTATCTTCGTGCGATTACAAAAGCCCTCAATCGGTATTAACTGGAGAAGCGTTCGTTCGAAGACTTACGCCGCTCGAATGCGAGAGGCTGCAGGGACTTCCTGATAATTGGACGGAAGGCGGAAGCGATTCTAAACGCTATAAAGCGATCGGGAATGGTATGGCACAGCCATGTGCGGATTTTGTAATAGAAAAGTTAGCAGAAGTATTGAGAAAGGAGCAATAGCATGTATTTTAGTAAGCTTGTCAGTACATTGGTGGATTTTGTTGTTATAAAAGTTGTGATAGTGGATGGTGGTGGGGAGGATGCATACATAGGAAAGCTGTCCGATCTTCCGTTTCACTTCTTTCGAATGTGGCATGACTACAAAGTGCTTGAAATTACACCGATGTATGCCAAGGATGAAAAGAAACCGTTTATGCGGATTGAGATCGAGTATGCAGATCGAGTATGCGGAAAGAGGGAGAAATGAAACTGATTGATTTACTTAACTACATTCCCGATGAATGTGAAATTGGTCTTGTGCGCTTTAATGGCGGATTTTCTATTTCTCATGGGAATAAATCTGAGGCTATGGAGAGTCTCGCTTACAAATATAGGCTCATTAAGAGCAAGTAGAGAATATGGATGTAAGAAGCATTTACTCCGGCGCATGTGTACAGTGTAACAATGTAGAGCTGTTTAATAGAGATGTACCCCCGCTTGATGTCAAGCCGGAGGTCGTCATAGAAATTGAGTGAGGTGAAACATGAATAAGGATATAGTGGCATGTTATGGGATGGCAGCGCATTGCGACATCGAGAAAGAAGTCGCTGAATTCATCCATTTGATTTCAACGTGGGAACGAGCAACACTTCCTGTGCACTTTGAGACGGAGACAATGTCAGATGAAGCGAAAGAGAATCTAATTCGGGCGGCGGACTGTCAGGACGTAAATAATATCCTTCTTTATAAAATTAGACTTAATAAGTCTGTAATTCGGCAGAAAATAAAGGAAGCCGACGAAAGGACAGAGCGTCTTTATGGGAGGAGATATGAAATGGGAAATATCATACGATTTATGCTGACCCGCCATGGAGGCGCAGATGAAAGAGAAAAATTTTAGGATCACTTGCACATGTGACAATGCGTTCACATTAGCAGAGGGCAGGGAAGAATCGATAGACGAGTACCTTAAAACTATTGATCCTAGCCCTGTCGAAGCAATAAAGAAGCTGATTATCGGACATTTCAATCAGGAGATGTGCAATGGCAAATACAAAATTATCACGAGCGTGTGACGCGGCGTTTCTAGGGCTGCCGAAAGAAGTAAAGGCGTGGCTGAATGAAAAGTCGGTAAGAAACAAAACTTCTAACAATGTCACCATCGGGAAATATGTGATGAGTGATTATCGTGAACATATTGAAGATAGCAAGAAATCCATCGTTTCTTTCAGCGGTGGAAAAGATAGTACGGCGCTGCTTCTCATGATGCTTGAACGGGGAATGAAAGTGGATTACATCATTTTTTGCGATACGGGAATGGAGTTTCCGCAGATGTACGAGCATATCGAGCGTGTCAATGCATATATCGGAGAGAAGTACGGGAAAATGGTGACGGTGCTGAAATCGAAGAACAGCTTTGAATATGGTTTGCTTCACATCTTGCGAAAGAAAGGGAAGCGAGCCGGGATGCATGGGTATGGGTGGTCATCAATGCGGAACCGTTGGTGCACATCGATGCTAAAGCGCGAGCCGGTGCAGGAGTTTATGAAAGCGCATGGATTTAACCGCGCGAACACGAAGCTTTATATCGGTATCGCTGCCGATGAGCCGAAACGTGTGAAAGCCGATATTTATCCCTTGTTTGAATGGGGAATAACAGAGGCACAGGCACTCCAATACTGCTACAAACATGGATTCGACTGGGGTGGGCTGTACAAAGAGCGCACGCGCCTCTCTTGTTGGATATGCCCGCTGCAAGGCGTGCGAGATTTGAAACTTCTTTACCGCGATTTCCCTGAACTTTGGGCGGAGTTGAAACGCCTGAATGACGGCGTGATTCGCAACAACAAAGAAGAGTGGCAAGGTATCTTGTACGAATTTAAGCAGATGGATAGTACAGACAATACGCTGGTGCAATGGGAAGAGCGGTTTAAAAAAGAAATTGAGTTTGAGAAGCGGGAAACAAGTTTGTTTTAGGAAGAGCAGAGAGTGTGAAAATCGAAAGGCTGATAGAAGCAGCGGACGAAAGGATGGTAGAACATGAGAGAACTCATTAAACAATATACGGTGTCTATATGCAAAGAAAATGGATATATTCAAATTGTCACAAAAGACGACGACGGGAATATCTGGCCCTGTGAGCTCGAATTTTTAGCGAAGGCAATGATTATGGATAGTAAACATCACTGCCCAGCGTCGGCGGAGCGGATCGCTGAATTCGCAAAGATGAGCGATGAAGAGCAGGGGGATAGACTGAAATGTGCATTTGAGAGGGGGGCTATCCATGTGTGATGAAGAATTTCATGAGGGAGATCGCGTTATGTTTGAGTGCCGCGATGGTCAAGTAATCAGGGGACGAATTTATGCGGAAAATGACGACGGTACTTATAATGTCAGAGATGAGGATACGATGGAGCTTCATCCACGAATTTTTGAAAATGAGATGTCCCGCATGGATGACAAGGAGAAACCGGAGGTGACATTCACGAAGTTCAACGACGAGGCGATCAATCCGTCGTATTACAAGGACGGGAAGTATGAGTGCTTTGACGTGGCGATGGCAAGGATCCGGGAAATGGGACTTCCAGGCATGGAGGGGGCTATGTTCTTTAATGTTTTCAAGTATTTGTGGCGGTACAAGGTGAAGCATGCGGATAATCCACTTGAAGATCTTGAAAAGGCGGCGTGGTATCTTAGACATCTCATTGTTTGTGTCACGGATAAAGCGAAGGTATAGCGCGAGGTGGGATCATGACAGCGGACGAGTATTTTGACAAGATAAAAGCGGTTCAGAAGCGGCGCGCTTCGCTGGAAAGGGCCATTAAAGAAGAAAAGAACCGCATATATGATATCTCTGGTATTGATCCGTCAAAGGAGAAGGTGTCAGGCGGACGCATGTCTGATACTAGCGACAAACTGATTCGTCAGAGGGAGAACTTGGATGTTCTTTACAAGAAGCTAAGCCGCGTGCAGTCTATTATAAGGAACTTCGAGGAGCGACTTGATGGATTGCTGGATGATGATGGGCATAAAGATTTTAATACAGCGAGCATTTTGGAGGATTTTTTTATAAATAATCTTACGGCGGAGCAGTATGCGGCAAAAGCAAACAATATTCGTCGAGAATCCGCTTACAGGATACGCAGAAAGGCAATTAACCGTTTCGGAGAGTTCTACAGCAAAGAGTTAGGAAGTATGGAGGATATTTGTTGATGAAAACAGCAGAAACGAAAGAAAACACATACCCAGGCATCGGATGGGAAGAGGTTTACAGGACAAATGGGATTTTTTACTCTCATTTCGTCAATAGGCTTTTACGGAATAGGCGCAGCGGTGCTTACAAAATCATTT
>ERZ1026878.1488-NODE-1488-length-13859-cov-5.421834_pt1 | contig 13859 bp, 20 predicted proteins | sample MGYA00380169_ERZ1026878 | MGnify/ENA primary metagenome ERZ1026878 (study PRJEB33269, sample SAMEA4719805) | human gut metagenome | biome: human-associated habitat; feature: organic feature; material: feces | place: Cameroon | collected 2013-10 ...
TAGATCGTCGGCAGCGTCAGATGTGTATAAGAGACAGGAAAGCTTCATAGCAGCTCCCGATACAAGCAAAGCAGCTATTAAAAATGCATCAAGCCCATTCCAGCTTCTAACACTTGATACTAGTTGGAATGATAAAAAGGCAGAGGACCTGAGGAGTATTTGTGCAAGTCCTGTAATTAAGGCACATCCACTTATTGGTGCAGCACTGATATCTTTCTTCTGTAGCCAGTTCGATATCTTGGGTGGGATATACAGTAATGTACTAGGGCATACGCTTGCAGCTGCATTTCTAAAGAAGAATGGCTTACCGCCAATATATGCGTACATACCAGTGGGCTGGTCAACTTACTTTGACAAGCCTACCTGTTACTTCCTTGATGATTGGATTTCAGACTATTTGAAGATTGCAGAAGAAATAATAGTTTCGAATGGAGTGAGGTAATTGTGGGAAACACAGAATATTTGTTAGTGGTGCAGCATAATGGTGGTATATTCAAAAAGCCGTATGGTGAAGAAGGTTCTAAGTATGTATTCACGTCACCTGACGAATGTGATAAGCACTGGCAGAATATATTCATAGGAGTTGGTGCAAAGACAGAAGAGATTGAGAAACGGATTAAGCAGAGGGAGTGCCTTAACATGGAGGCTTTTGGTGAAGACACTCCTTTATCCCAGAATCTTCCTATTTTTAAAATCTCAGAGTCAGAGGGGTTGCTATGTATTAGTAGCATTAATAGCGGTGTAAATAATGTAAAGGATCCAGATCACTTGGCAGCTGTATTTGTTGCAAACAAGAATTGGCATTACTGTTTACAGCATACTGAAGATATGGTTGATTTGCTTTACATTAAGGAATGCGTAAGTGAACAGGGTAGTAAAGATGTTTACTATTCAGTCAGTAAAGTTGAATGCCCACGGAACATAGCTAATATGGCAAAGGATATTAGAACAGTCTTAAGTATATATGATCGTTATTTGGGCATGCGGCATATAGAACACATGCCATTTATTAAAAGATAAAGGAGTGTGACTGGCATGAAGAAGATGACTCTATTTCTGCTTATTATGTCGTTTATGCTAGTCGGATGTTCTAGGCAGGAAATATTGGTTAAATTACATTTAGAGGAAGAGGAAGTGGAAGAGACTACAGAGGCAGAACCTGTAATACTGGCTCCTGAATTTTTAGCATCTGCTGTTGACCAGTATAAAGATGAGATTGGACAGACAGTTGCTGGCAGCAGGATTGTAGAAAGACGGGATACGGCTGATACTGTGGAATTTTCCATATATAAGTTTGATGAGACAGGGTTTACCCATGGTTATTACTACTTTGCATTTGATGACGGTAAATTCCTGTCAAACCAGACAGACAGGTTGCAGGAACTCAATTATATTGAAGATTCACTGATGGTGGATACTACCTGCAATCTTGTAAAGTTTGATTTAGAGTATGTGACGATGGGTAACAATGCATACAACTATTTCAGGGATATGCTAATTAAGAATGAAGAAGAGCAGCTGGCAGAACTATACGGAAAAGTTCCTGACGTGATGCCAGAATCTATTGCTTACCCAGAGTATACATATAGTATTGTAGGTACTATGGATGAATACGTGCCGGAGCTGCCAGAGTTGGAAGAGGATGAAGAAGGCTATGTTCTCTGTGATAATAGTGATTCGTCCTGGTCCTATATTTCTGATGGGAACGGCGGAATCATTTTGACAGCGTACCAAAACCAGCAGTATGGTAATAAGCTCATCATACCCGCCTATGTGGATGGTAAGGCTGTTTATGCTGTCAGGCACTTGGAGCCTATATCAGGCGTTACATGTGTTGAGGTGTCTGAAGGTGTAAATGAACTGCAAGGGTCTTTTACTGACTGGTCTGATCTGAACCGTTTGATAGTGCATGATGGTCTTGTCAGCATAACACAGGGTGCAATACAGGGGACTAATATCACATCAATCGATCTACCAAAATCTATTGTAAATTTGGAGGATGGTTTCTTTTCAATGTTTGATGTAGGTGTTGTCTCAGAGTTTGACTATGACATTACAAGGATTACTGGATTTTACCAAGGGTCAAATATTGTCAGCATTATTATACCAAGCACAGTGTTGGTAATAGATACGGGCGCTTTTGATAAATGTAATCAGCTTGCTACAGTATTTATTGAGGATGGTTGCACGACAATTGCAGAAGGGGCTTTTAAAGGAGCACCTAACCTGCAGGCAGTAGCAATACCATCATCTGTTACGAACATTGGGACTGATGCATTTAATAAGAATACCCTGCTTGTGGTAGAGGAGGGCTCTTATGCAATCACATATGCCAAACTTTATGATTTGGTGTATACAATACAATAATTTGTTAAATAAGGCTTTCCTTATGGAAAGCCTTATTTATATAGAAGAAAAGCAAATAAACTGAGAGGAGGATTTTTCAATGAGCTGGACTTCAAAGAAAATAAAACATACTAGAGGAGATTTTTACAATGTTGAAATTATTAAATGTGGAATACGAGAGGGAACTAATCGCAAGAGTTAAAGAAATGGTTGAGCCAGGGTGTGAAATACTAGGTGTTGATATTTATAAGTGCAATCGGTTTATGTATCGTGGTTTGATATGCAATCAGCCAAACCAGGGCAAAACAATTACGTCTGCTGTTGCAAATATCTCTACGTATATAGAGGCAAACACGGACTTAGACGTTGCTGCTGGGTTTGTTGTATCAGCCTTTAACCTCAGTCCGCAATTTGACATGGAGATGTTTGAGAGGTTTCTTGACTTTGAGAAAGTTAAATCAAGAATGCGAATCAAGCTACTAAATAAGGCTCATAATTTAAAGTATTTGGAGAGGCTGGAAACTCTGGATTTTCTTGACCTTGCTGTAGTCCCGTATGTTCTATTAGATGAGGCTGAGGAAGGAATGTATTCTTTCAATGTAACTAAGCAAATTGCTAATGTATGGAAATTAGAAGCGTCCCAACTGTGTGAAATTGCAATAGACAATATCGCCAATGCTCAAGATTGGTCAGTTAGGGATATGGAGAATGTTATGCGTGAGCTCATAGCACATTCGCCTGCTAAGGTTGGCGAACAATACGATTATGATATGGAACAAGTTGATGAAAAAATGCTTGTTGTAACTAACAAGGAAGCCATTGAGGGTGCTCCTGTTATCCTTTGTGCTGATGTCATAAGAGAAATCCAGCAGCAAGTAGGGGAAGACTTTGTTGTACTACCGTCTTCACGACATGAAACAATTGTCATACCTGCAGGTGTGGCAGAACCTGCCATGCTTAAGAGTTTAGTGAAACAGGTTAATGAAGAACAGGTTAGCCCTGAAGATTTCCTGGCAGACAATGTTTATTTCTACAACCACATTACTGGTGGATTTGAGTTTTTGATTTAAGGAGTATTTATTATGCAGGTATCTGGATTTGAATTAGTTAAACCTATAGACAGTAGATTATGGGGTGAATACAGCTGGAATTGTAGAGTTGGTGCTAATGAGGCTGTTCTTTGGGATAAGAACAGAAAGCCTGTCTGCTACATCCAGAAAGGGAGATTAACGTTTTACCTACATCATGCTGAGAGTTTTAGCTACAGTCCAGATTCTTTGCAGACAGCTATGACATTTGTGGAGTATGTATTTGTTACATACTCCATAGATGTACTTGATAAGATGTTGGATTGCAGAAAGGAAGTGGATGGAGCTATACATATCCAGCATAAAACTTTAGAAGAAATATTTAGTGAGGAGATTATTTTATGAAATTGGATGAAGCTATTACAAAAGTTAAGAGTGGGGCTGGTACTAAGATGATCAGTGAAGACTTTAAACCTGGAGAGTTTGTGTACATCAGTAAAACAGGGCGTCTCTGCTTCCACAACTATATTGGCATGAATGGTGTTTATCATGGGTCTGCTGATTCAGGTAGGAATTGGAGGGTGGAATGATAGATGTTACTAATTTGTCAAGCAAGGGGCAAGAAACCTACCTGAAATATTGCATGAAGCATGATAAGCCTGTGAACATGACAGATGTTGTGTTATCTGAAGAGAACCAGAAGAAAATAGACGAGTTTATCACAGAACGTAAAAACAGGGCGCAGATTGAGAGGATAGGGTTGGAACCGATGAATAGAATCCTGATGTATGGTGCATCCGGTACAGGTAAAACATATCTGACATCTGCATTGGCAAGTACATTAAGATTACCAATGCTGCATGTTGATGCATCACAGTTACAGTCAACAGTCCCTGCTGCAGCAATAGCTGATGTATTTGAACTTGCCTACGAATTAAGGAAAGCAATTATCTTTTTAGATGAGTGTGATTCTATATGTTGGGCTAGAGATGATGCTAGTAATCAGGACGATGGTGCAATCCGTAGAGCAAACAATACGTTATTTCAGTATCTTGATCAAATGAATGCAGATTATATCTTTGTTGGTGCAACAAATCTATATGATAAGTTAGATGTTGCATTTAAACGCCGTTTTAATATTGAGATGAAGTTTCTTGTGCCGAAGATAGATAACTTTAGCCAGGCAGTACATAAATTCATGAACACTGGCTTTAAATTTATTGAAGATATGGATTCTGATGTGAAAGCGATTATTGACTGTCAGGCGAGGAATTATTCAAGAATGTCCTACTATCAGATTAAAGATTGGGTACACCGGACCGAGAAGCAGGCAATATTCAAGCAGCAAAATTACATAAGGGAGTCAGATATCTATGGTTTGCTTATGTCAGCTATGAGAATGGAAGTGAAGTATGATTCAGAAAATAAGCCATACCTGCATCAATATGGTGTTCAGTCTAAATAAGTGTAAAATTTTACATTTCAGCAAAAAGAATATACGTCATTTCGCTATATAAATTTGAAAGGAGTATTACATATGGATTTAAAAGAAGTTTTAGCATTAGGTGTTGAGGATGATATGCCAATCAGTGTAGATGCTAGGCGATTTGAAAATATTACGGTTGAGAAACCTACTGAGGTTGTACAGTTATTAGCTGTGCATGAAGATGAAGCAGAAGTTGAAAAATGTGCGTTAGAGGACAAAACAGATGATTTAGTTGCTTTACCATACGGTAAGACCAAAGATTACCTTGAGGTTTTGGACAGTATGACCGGACCAGGCTTTATCATCTATGACATTTATTCAAAGGAGACATGGTATGCGCCAGATATTATCTGTTTGAATAAAAATTTTGTATTCCGTGAAGATGTCAGAATTGTGCAGGTCAAAGATAAGCAGGATGCCTTGGATACTTGGCTGACATTCAACAAGAGCATCTCGCCTAGCCGGCTGTATTCGAGATTCAAGTACATTCTGGATGACCCTGCGGCAGGCACATACTGGCCATTTTCATCTTCTGATTACGTACCGAAGCATTATGGCAAACCTATTTTGCAGGGTACTGTTATCCACAAGTGCAAAAATAGATTCCAGCGTGATTCGCTAATTCTCATGTTGGAGCGAAAATACACTAGCGAGTCAGAGAAAGATGTAAGGGAGCTTGGAAAAACTGAACTATCGGATGATGAGGCAATCATAGTGTCAGATGGTAGCAGCAGGGAGTCTACTGTTTCATATTGCTATTACTATATGGATAATAAATCAATCCTACGTCAGTCAGGTTGCTGTACTCTAACAGAAGACGCAAAATGCACTTCATCAGTTGCTGAGATTATTGGTGGGTTAAATGCAATAAAGCAGTGTGTTACGCAGGGAAAACATGTAATCAAGTACTATTTTGACAATTCAGTAATCATCAATGTTTTCAAAAGCCGTAAGCTGGATGGTGTGCCGGAAGTCAAGGAGTACAAGGAATATCTTACTAAGCTGAACGATGAAGGTTATGAGATCCTATTCTGTGATCTGCACCCTAAGACTGATAAACAGAAATACAAATTAAATAGAGCCTTGACGTATTTGCATAACAGTTGCGATTCTGAGTGTGTTGTAATGGCTAAGATGCATTACCGTAATTATATGCGGAAAGCCATGACAGACGACTCTAAAGGTAATAGTTTGTCAAGAATTGTAAAACCGCAGCAACAGCGTAAGCAAACTGCAAATAGGCAATATGGTAATACTTCTAATAATCAAAGACGGTATTATCAATCACAAGGCAGGAGGTGAGATACCCTTGCTACACGGTAAAGAAGTATACCGGTCTGTGGAAGTAACTGATAATGTTCAGACATCGACTTTGAGCCTAGCAGACCAGGTCAGGTTGATAGCTGCATCAATGTCAAATGATGATGTTGCAGAATTGGAAAGAAATGAAAAGGTTGCCACAGACAGATTGAAGAAGATCGCTGCATTTAAGAGTTTTCTTGATGGCGCGTTACAAACAATGAATGATATGGGCGAGAATAGTGTGACCATGCAGGTGTCACATGAGTTTAAGCCGTACTTTAATGAGGTGCTTTTGGATCCTCATTCGTATGCAAAATATTATGACATTCTGATTGAGAAGAAAGATTTGCCTATGAATGTGAAGCATTACATTATTGTCAAGTTAAAGAAGAAAGGTGATTAGGATATGGATAATGTAAAAATTTAATTGTGTAGAGGTTCGTCTATAGCCTCTACGTTATGGAGGTGTTTTTATGGACGAATTATTGAATCTTAATTGGTTCTCTGGAGATGTTGCTGGACCTGTACAGCCTGCTGTTGAAATAATTGGTGCAGGGGCATCTATCATTATTTCAATCGTCGGTTTTTTGATTGTATGTTCCTCTATCTTGAAAAATTCGACTCACGGTTTGTACGCAGTATCCCCTAAATTTTGGGATAGGGTATATGATGTTAAGCAGGAAGGTATCCGCAGTGAGGCTGCTACTGGTGGTGGTAACAACCAAATCTCAAAATTTATAGGTACATTTACCTCTTTCTTTCTGTCTCTACTTCCAAATGTAAAAGCAATGACTGATTTCGAAAAGACACAGATGGATGCCAAGCATTATTTCCTGAGATCTATTCCTATGATGTGCGTGGCTATCTTTATTGGTGTCTTTATTTATTTGGGCTACCCTGCACAGGTTGCTGGTAAATTTAGCAAGTTTGGTACATTTACTTTGGATATGGTTATGGATGCAATGGACCCGGAAGCCATTGCTGAGTCTATTCCGACAGAGATGGCTTTGTTGAAATACCAGACAGAAAATGCTTCCACAGATCCAGATAAGGTTGCCAATAAGATTGCACATGCTGCAATGAGTGCATTGACGACAACATCACGTGCTAGTGGTGATGTCACGAGAGAGGCACTGCAATCTTGTCTTGATGTACTTGAGCCTAAGTTGATTGATTTGGCTAATGTGGATTATGTACAATATGCAGATTCAGATGCATATAAATGGACAGTCCAGTCTAAAATCAATAAGTCTGGTCAACGGACATTCTCAAGGCAGAATGGTGTAGCTGATGCTGATGGTGTAGTTATCTTTAATGATGGCATTAATTGTTCCGACCTACCTATGGGAGTAACGTATGACGTTTCCGACTGGTATTTGTATTGGACAATTACGTTTACACCTAAGGCACAGAAAGCTACAAAGAGTGCTAAAAGTGCTACAGTTACATTAGCATCATCTAATATTCAGATTGACACAACCAATAAGACTGTAACTTTCGATTTCAGCAGCTACGCTACTTCAGGTGATGCAACTATCACATTATCTGCAGACAGGCAGGTAAAATCTGATAACGGCTGTAAGTTTAAGTCTGTTTCAGGTAGCCAGAATGTTATTGTGCTTAAGTTGGCTTCTTATGATACGTCTAAGTATGCAGATGAAGCAGCAGCTTTGGCAGACTGCAAGGCATTCCAGTTCCAGAAGGGACCTATGTACGTAGTTGATGGGGCTCGTTGTATGGTTACACAGATTACTAAGGGTGGTAATGGTTGTTCTTTCTCTGCTGAGGGTGCAACTTTCACATTTGGTGATAACCCATCAAATTTAAGCGCTACAAGTAGCGATGAATAAAAGTTGAGTAATGGCTGGGATTATTGCTCCCAGCCATTACTGTATAAGATGTTGCTGAAAATTGTATTAGGTATTAAAATAGAGGGTAGGATACTATGATAGATATAAATGTAAAAAGAAATACTGATGATGCTGATTTGAGAGAAAAGATGGAGAGGGTCAAAGACTTTCGTCCTATAGATGACGTTTTCTTTGAAGTTTTTATAAATGATATTCCATGTTGTCAGGAGATATTGAGAACTATTTTAGAAGATGACGATTTGATCGTAACTGATATTATGGTGCAGCATAGTGCTCAGAATATCTATGGTAGGGCAGTTCGTTTGGATGCACTATGTATTTTAGGTAATGGTAAAAAGTGTAATATTGAAGTACAGCGTGCAGACAACGATGACCATTTGCGGCGTGTAAGATTCAATGCTGCTAGTATTGCTGTTATTGACTCGAAGAAAGGCATGCGATTTGAAGACGTTGAGGATGTGATTGTTGTATTCATTTCACAATTTGATATTTTTAAATCAGGCAGAACAATTTATCATGTGGATAATATAGTGAGAGAAACTGGGGAATGTGTTGATGATGGGCTGGAAAGAGTATTTGTCAATACAGAAATTAAAGATAACTCATCAATCGTAAACGGTAGAACCCGAGTACCTTTTTGTCAGAGTCAATTTATGCCATAATCATACTCAACAAAGTTGAAATAGTCTTAAAAGTTCAGTCACTCAACTTTTTAGACTACTTGCCAAAGATGGGGGTGTAATCATGGCAGAAGAAACCAGTCTGGTAGCACAGCAGATCAGACTTAGCCAGTGGGCTGCGCAGATCAGGGATTGCCAAAACCGTCCGGAAGGAATGGATGTGACAACCTGGTGTGCGCAGCATAACATTACTAAAGCTAATTATTATTATCGGCTCAAAAGAGTGCGGCAAATGTGTCTGGATCAAATTTCTGATGCAGCGCAGCCTGCCTTTGTAGAACTCCAACAACCAGAAGAAAAAGGGTCTATGCCGGCAGTTGAAGTTCCGGTGATGCGGATTGAAAATGTTCATGGGCTTTCTGCAGAGATATTTTCGCCGGTCACGCCAGAGCTGCTCAATTGTCTGGTAGAAGCTTTCAGCCATGTTGAATGATGCCAGGGTCTCACAGTTCAAGAAAGTATATCTGGCCCCTGGATATACAGACTTGCGTCGTGGAATTGATGGTCTGGCATCAATTGTGCGTTTTCAGTTTGAACTTGATCCATACGATAAAAATACGCTTTTTCTGTTTTGCGGGAGAAGAAATGACCGGATCAAAGCCCTTTTATGGGAAGGCGACGGATTTCTTTTGATGTATAAAAGATTGGATAAGGGCTCTTTTCGCTGGCCAAGATCTGCAGGTGAAGCAATGACTATCACTGAGGATCAGTACCGAATGTTAATGCAGGGTTTTGAGGTCATTGCAAAGAATCCAATCACTGAGGTCTCCCGGTTACCAGACCTTATGTAACTTGTACATAGTGCTGAAAATAAAAAAACACAAAACAAGATGCAGCAGTGGATAACTGCCATAGCAGCATGACTATCCACAAATGATCCGCCGGAGCAGGCTCAGGCAGAAAAAATGTTCCGGCTGATGTGGATAACACATCTGAGAGACCGTAAAATATCGGTTTTTCAGATGTATTATCCACCGTCATAATGCCGAACAGGCAATGTGGGCGGATTGGCGATAATACAGGAAATCTGCTATAATCAGAACCAGTAATAAAGAGCAGGGAGTTCTGGTCATGGCATTTAAGTACACCAAAGAACAACTGAATAAACTGGACAAGGAACTATTGATCCAACTGTTTCTTGGTCTGCAGGATCAGATGGATGAACTGACCAAACAGACACAGGCACTTAATGATAAGATGCAGCTGATGATGGAACAGATTGTCTTATCCAACAAAAACAGATTTGGCAGATCCAGCGAAAAGCTGGCTGTTCCGGAGCAAATCCGCTTTATGGAAGTGGATGGTCAGATCGTTTTCTTTAATGAAGCAGAAGCTGTCTGTGATCTTAATGCCCCTGAACCAGATGATCTGGAATTCAGAGAACCAAAGAAGAAAAAGCAGGCAGGCAAAAAAACTGCCGATCTGTCTGGACTCACTGTCCACCGCATCGATCATTACATGACAGAAACAGAATTAACTGAGGAATTCGGAGAAAAAGGCTGGAAACAACTCCCAGATGCCATATCCAGATGTTATCATTTTGTACCGGCAAAAGTTGAAGTGGAGGAACATCACATAGGTATTTATTCCAGTAAAAATGATGAACATATGGTTAAGGCACCCCATCCGAAGAATCTGCTTCACGGAAGTCTTGTCTCGCCATCCCTGGCGGCCGCTATTATCAATGGTAAATATGTGAATGCAGTTCCGCTTTACCGTTTGGAAAAAGAGTTTGAACGTAATGGCCTTGCCATTACGCGTCAAAACATGGCAAACTGGATGATCCGTCTTGGCGAAAGTTATCTGGGAATCATGTATGACTATCTCCATAAGCTGCTTTATCAGTATCATGTGATCCAGGCAGATGAGACACCTGTCCTTGTCAACAAAGATGGGCGTCCGGCCGGAAGCAAAAGCTGGATGTGGGTTTATCGATCCGGTTTTATGTATGCAGATAAGCAGATCATTCTGTATGAATATCAGAAAACACGTAATGCTTCTCATCCGCGGGAATTTTTGAAGAATTACGCAGGCATTTGTGTGACAGACGGATATCAGGTTTATCACACTCTGGCAAAAGAAAAAGAAGACCTGAGGATCGCCGGATGCTGGGTGCATTGCAGACGTAAGTTCCATGAAGCACTGGAAATCATTCCGAAAGATCTGCGGAAGCAGTCCGTTTTATATCTGCTTATGAACCAGATTCGGGCAATCTATCGGGAAGAAGGAAAGCTGTCTGAATTAACATCAGATGAACGGCTTATTCAGCGTCAACTGGTGGTAAAACCACTGGTAGATGCTTTCTTTGCGTACCTGACACAGATTTCAGATCGGATACCCAAAAGTGGAAAATCCAGAGAAGCTGTTACCTATGCCCTGAACCAGGAACGTTACCTGCGAGTATTTCTTGAAGATGGCGATGTGCCAATGGATAATAATGCCAGTGAACGCGCTATCCGTGGTTTCTGTATCGGTAAAAAGAACTGGGAAATGATCGACACGATCAATGGCGCTTCCAGTTCAGCAATCATTTACAGCATTGCTGAAACAGCAAAGGCAAATCAATTAAAGCCGTATGATTACTTTGAGTATTTGCTGACAGAACTGCCGAAACATATGAATGATAACAATAATGATTTTCTGGCAGAACTTCTGCCATGGTCAGAAACCCTGCCGGAACACATCCGAAAACCAGTGAAATCCGATGATAAATAATGAGGCTGTGAAAGCAGCCACATATTTGTAAAGGTACTTGGGTTCTACCGTTTACCATCAATCTCGGAGCTGATGACATGCTTCATGTTAAAAGAGTTCAATAACTCTAAGTTTCCTGCAGTGTCTAATCGAATGAGATATATCAAAACTCAAAAAGGAGGTTTAAATGCTATGTGTGATGTAATGGAGAAGTATACTAAAGAAGCTGTCGAACGAGGAAGAGAAGAGGGTAGAGAAGAGGGTAGAGAAGAGGAAAGGCTAAATATGGCGAAGAAATTAGTTGCTCTTAACTCTATGGCTGTAGACGATATTGCGAAAATCACTAATTTGGAATACGAGAAAGTTTTGAAGCTTTTCGATGAGATGTCAGTGTAATTTACCAAAGCTACTCTAATAAACAATAGAGGAGGTTTAAATGCAATGTGTGACGTAATGGAGAAGTATACTAAAGAAGCTGTTGAGCGGGGTAGAGCAGAGGGAAGAGCAGAGGGAAGAGAAGAGGGAAGAGAAGAGGGAAGAGAAGAGGAGAGGTTAAAGAATATCAAGTTCATGCTTGAATGTGGCATTGACCCTCATATAATAGCTACTAAGTTTGATATGAGCTTGGATGAAGTCCTACAAATTGCATCTGATGAATTAGCTAAATAGCATGATTTAAGTATTTGAAGCTTGCACTATTTATGTAGTGCAAGCTTCTTTTTATATGGTGGTGATATTTTGTATGCGAAAAGATGTTATTACTACTTAGAAGATAAAAATATTGTACGGCAGGAGTTTGAATTAGAGTGGTTTGATGGTATGGACTACAACCAGAAACAAATTGCTGTTTACAATATAGAAAAAGCAATACCCGTAAAGTATGGGCCAGCAACAGATGTCTCTGGTAGTAGCCAATATAGGGACATAAGAGATTTAAGTATCTTTAAGTTACAGTCCAAGCGTAGGGGTATGAACTTTTATCAGTATTGGAATGAAATAGTTATGAAGAGATCTCCAGTAGCTAAAGACATTCCGGGAATGTTTTGTTTTATGTATTTATCTGCAATGGATTGTGATGACAGAAATGCAATCCTAAGGTATAACTGCTTTTATGATATTTATAACAATCCAGATAAGGTATTAGAATCAGCAGCTTTAGCTTATATAGCTTGGAAATTGTTAGTACTACAAAATAAAGCAGATTATCTGACAGACCCAGTAAAGTTTATGTACTGGTTCTTAGTTAATACAAGTGTTATGAAAATTAAGAAAGATTTACAGGAGGATTGAATAATGGATTTACAAAGTCTTATTCTTGATAATACACGAGTGTCTAGGAAAGATGCAAGATTTTTCTTATCGACACCAGTTATTTGTACTTCTGAGAATGAATTAAGCAAATTACCTGGATCCACTAGAGTTGGAAATACAACGTTAGAGGGTTTCGAGAACTGCTTATATAAGAAGCTAGATACAGGTGAAACTGTTTATATTAGAGTAGAGGATGATAATCTGACTGCTCTTGTTGTAGGCAGTAATGATGTAATACCAACTCAGTCTGATTCTCTGTTTCAGAGTATAGGCGATAAGTTTAATGCCTCCTACCCTATCGTAGATTATGTAGGCATTGCAACAAAGCTTACAGATATCAATAGTTTAGGATTTGCTTTCCAGCTAACAGGTCGCCCTTGTACAGCAATTAGTGTAGTAAAGCGTGATTTGGACAAAGATGTATCACACTTTGCATTGCTGGATAAAGTTGACAATACTGTTTATGATTATGACTTAAAGATATTTGGAGTGCCATTTAATAAGTACAAGGAAGATGTAAGGAATGAATATTGGGTAGGAAGGATGTGAAAAGACAAACTTCTGTGTACTTTGGTCTTATATTAGTGTAACAAAGAAAAATTTCATATTGAAAGGTGATTATTGTGAGCAAAACAAATGAAAATGAGAAACTACTCTGTACTGTAAAGGAGGCGTCCATGCTATTAGGTGTAAATGTACACTTTGTTTACCGGCTTATTAGCAGTGGTATGTTGCCAGCGTTGAAATTAGGAAATCTTAAAATCAGGAGAGCAACGTTAGAAGACTTCATATTAAAGTATGAAGGAATGGATCTATCTAATTTAGACCAGATTGTTGAATTGAAAACGGACTAATGGTATAATTGTGAAGTCAGGTGCAGATCCGACTTCACAATTTTTGTTATTGTAATGTTGACACGCTCATCAAGTTAACATTACGACAACATTTCCAAAGAATTTTATGAGACAATTTTAATAAAATAATGGCAAAGAATATAGCATGTAAGAATATGTTAACTCAGTATTTATCAGCATTTCAAGGCATTTTGTAACATCATTGAACATGAGACTAATGGTGTCGTACCGAATGGGTAACAACCCTATGGTTGGTGCTACAGTTGCAGTTGCAGTTTCTATTGAGG
>ERZ1026878.1491-NODE-1491-length-13845-cov-9.197099_pt1 | contig 13845 bp, 9 predicted proteins | sample MGYA00380169_ERZ1026878 | MGnify/ENA primary metagenome ERZ1026878 (study PRJEB33269, sample SAMEA4719805) | human gut metagenome | biome: human-associated habitat; feature: organic feature; material: feces | place: Cameroon | collected 2013-10 ...
CCTTTTAGCGACTTTTACTCCTTAATAAAATGTTCACTATAAAAGTTGGAAGACCATAAGTGCTTGGTATTCAGCCCTAATATTCCTCTGGAATGATGATGAGTATTAAGTGATGATAGGGCTGCTCTTATGGATAAGGGCAGCCTTTTTCATTTTATTTTTTATCTCTATTCCCAATTCATACAATATTTTGAGAAAAAATCCGTTATAGTATCGTGTATAAAAGAATTAAAATAGCGACTTTGTTGATGATACTGGGTATAACCACCTGTTATGCTCAGTACGATCCTTCTTTTAGTCATTATTTTGATATGGAACCTTCCTTCAATCCTGGTGCGGTAGGTAAACAAGCCAAGATAAATGTGAATATTGATTATGCATTAGACATGGCTGGTTTTGAGCATAATCCCCGGACTATGTATGCTGGAGCCGATTTGCCTTTCTATGCCTTGAAGAATTATCATGGTGTTGGTGTGCAATTCATGAACGACCAGATAGGTTTGTTTACCCATCAGAAGTTGGCTTTGCAATATGCTTTCAAGAAACGGCTTTTCAAGGGTATGCTCAGTGCTGGTATTCAAGCTGGTTTTATAAGTGAAAGTTTTGATGGCAGCAAAGTGGATTTAGGAGAATCTAATGACCCTGCTTTCTCCACCTCTCAGATTGATGGTAACGGACTGGATCTTGGCTTTGGTCTTTATTATTCACATGGTGCCTGGTATGTGGGAATTTCCGGACAGCATCTGAATGCCCCTAAGATTGAAATGGGTGAAACGAATGAAATGCAGATAGATGCAACTTATTATTTGACTGGTGGATACAATATTAAGTTAAGAAATCCGTTTTTATCTATAAAGCCTTCTACTCTTGTCAGATACGATGGAGTGACCTGGAGAGGAGATGTAAGTTGCAGGATGGTCTATACGCATGAGAAGAAAATGATGTATGGCGGTGTGTCTTATAGTCCTACCAATTCCGTTACGTTCCTTGTTGGTGGAATGTTCCACGGAGTGGTGTTAGGTTACAGTTATGAAATGTACACGTCGGCTATCAGTCCTGGCAATGGAAGTCATGAGCTGTTTGTCGGTTATCAGACTGACATCAATCTCGTAAAAAAAGGAAGAAATAAACATAAAAGTGTAAGAATACTATAGTATAAGAATAATATGAATATGAAGAAAGGTATCATGTGGCTTTGCTCAGCCTTTGTGCTGGTGGCATTGACTGGATGTTTCGGTGCCAAATCTACCTCGATGGCAGGTCGTGGTGGTGAAGTCGTGGGCGTATCTGGCAGGGGATTTACCGAGCCAGCTCCTTACGGCATGGTGAAGGTGAACCGTGGCTTCCTGAAGATGGGCTTGGAAAAGCAAGACTCTCTTTGGGGTGGAAAAACGCCTGTGAAGGAAATCTCTGTGGATGGTTTCTGGATGGACGATACTGAAATTACCAACTCTGAATATAAGCAATTTGTTGCTTACGTGAGAGATTCTATCTTGCGTACCCGTCTTGCTGATCCTTCTTATGGAGGCGATGAAACTTATATGATTACGGAAGATAAGAATGGTGAACCTGTGCCTCCGCGTGTCAACTGGAAGAAGAATCTTCCTAAGAAACCTAATGAGGACGAACTGCGTGCCATTGAGAGTCTTTATACGACCAATCCTGTGACGGGAGAGAAGTTGATAGATTGGAGTCAGCTCAACTATAAGTATGAAATCTATGATTATACTGCCGCTGCTTTGCGTCGCAACCGTCTCAATGCTTCTGAGCGTAACCTCAATACTGACATCGAGGTGGATCCTAACGAGGTGGTGATGATTTCCAAGGATACAGCCTATGTGGATGATGAGGGAAGAATCGTGAGACAGACCATCAACCGACAGTTGAGTGGACCTTGGGATTTTCTCAATACCTATATCGTGAATGTTTATCCGGATACTACCTGTTGGGTGAATGACTTCAAGAATTCAGATAATGAGACTTATCTCAGAAGTTATTTCAGCAATCCTGCCTATAATGATTATCCTGTGGTAGGCGTTACTTGGGAACAGGCGAATGCATTCTGTGCCTGGCGTACGGACTATCTGTTGAAAGGCTTGGGCCCTGAGGCACGTTTCATACAGAGATATCGTCTGCCTACTGAAGCTGAGTGGGAGTATGCGGCCCGCGGTAAGGAGCAGAATGAATTCCCTTGGGAAAATAAGGATGTAAAGAATGGGGATGGATGTTTCTATGCCAATTTCAAGCCAGACCGCGGTAATTATACCAAGGACGGGAACCTGATAACAAGCAGGGTGGGCATCTATTCTCCTAATTCTAACGGACTGTATGATATGGCAGGTAATGTGGCTGAATGGACCAGTACGATTTATACGGAAGCGGGTGTTGACGCCATGAACGATCTGAATCCAACGCTTGTTTATAATGCAGCCAAGGAAGATCCTTACCGCTTGAAGAAGAAAAGCGTGAGAGGTGGATCATGGAAGGACCCTGAATCTTTCATACGTTCGGCATGGCGCTCTTGGGAATACCAGAACCAGCCTCGTTCGTATATCGGATTCAGATGTGTGAGAAGTCTCGCAACAACATCAAGTGCAAAACAGAAACCTACAAAATCAAAGAATAGGAGATAATAAAAATGGGCGATTACAGTAAGTTTAATATCGTTTACCGTCTGCAAAAGTGGATGGATAGCGTGCCTGGACAAACATTCCTGAACTATGCATATAGTTGGGGTGCATCTATCGTTATCTTGGGTACACTCTTTAAGTTGACTCACTTGCCGGGAGCCAATCTGATGTTGTTCTTGGGTATGGGTACTGAGGTATTTGTATTCTTCCTGTCAGCTTTCGACCGTCCTTTTGATAAGACTGCCGATGGTCGTGATATTCCTACACATATTACTGAAGAATATCTGGAGACGGGCAAGGTCACTTATGATACAAATGATTCTGTAGCTGGTTCTCAACCGGTTTCGGGTTCTCATCCTGTTTCCGGAGATGCTGTGGTTGTGGGACAGCCGATTGTCTTTGCTCCAGGTGCTACTGCTTCTCAGGGCATTCCTTCTGCAGCAATTTCTGAAGGCACAGCTACTTCTCCTGTTTCTGCAGCAGCTTCTCCTGTTTCTGCAGCAGCTTCAGATGATAAGGATGCAGATGTTGCCGTTCAGCAATCTCAGCCTTCATCTGTTCAGCAGCCTCAGTCAGCAGCCGTTCAGCAGCCTGTAGCTGGTTCTACTGCATGGGTTGGTGGTCAGCAGCAGATAACTCCAGAAATGGAGGAAGCACAGAATAACTATGTGGAAGAGTTGAAGAAACTGGTAGAAACCCTCGAAAAGGTAAATGAACAGAGCAGCCGACTGACCCGTGATAGCGAGGAAATGGAAAATCTGAACCGTACGCTTACCGGTATCAGCAAGGTATATGAAATGCAGCTGAAGGGTGCCAGTCAGCAGATTGGTACTATCGACCAGATCAATGAGCAGAGCAGAAAGATGGCTCAGCAGATAGAGCAACTCAACAAGATTTATACTCGCATGATCGAGGCAATGACTGTCAATATGAGAGCGGCTGCCCCACATGTAAGTGAAGAGTAAAGCATTCAATCGAATTTATCAGTTATAAATAAATGGCAATAAAGAAAAGACCCGTTTCACCGCGCCAGAAGATGATCAACTTGATGTATGTCGTCCTCATGGCCATGCTTGCATTGAACATCTCTACCGAGGTGCTCAACGGATTCTCTATTGTGGAGGAGAGCTTGAACCGTACCACGGCCAATTCTTCTGCAGAGAATGCTGCTATCTATGGGGATTTCAGCGAGCAGATGAAGAAGAATCCTGCCAAGGTGAAAGAATGGTTTGAGAAGGCTACTCAGGTGAAGGAAATGAGTGACTCGCTCTACAACTTCGCACAGCAGTTGAAGGAAGCCATCGTCAGAGAGGCTGATGGAAAGGATGGCGATGTGAAAAACATCGAGAACAAGGATAATCTGGAAGCTGCGGGCATCGTGATGCTGGCTCCTGGTACGGGGAAAGGCAAGAAACTCTATGATGCCATCAACCGTTATCGTGAGCGTATCCTCACCATGGTGACTGACGAGTATCAGAAGAAAATCATTCAGAGCAACCTCGCTACAGTTGTGCCAAAGAATTCAACGACTTTGGGCAAAAACTGGCAGGAATATATGTTTGAGAATATGCCTGTGGCTGCTGCTATCACTCTGCTCTCCAAACTGCAGAGTGATGTGCGCTATGCGGAAGGAGAGGTGCTCCATACCCTCGTATCTAATATAGATATGAAGGATATTCGCGTCAACAAACTTGATGCCTTCGTGATTCCGGAGAAGACTATACTTTATCCTGGCGAGCGCTTCAATGCCAATATCGTGATGGCGGCTGTGGATACTACCCAGCAACCGGAAATCTATGTGAATGGTATGCGTGTGAATACGGCTCATGGACAGTATTCCTTTACTGCTGGAGGCGTAGGTGAACACCAGTTCAGCGGATATATTCTGATGCACAATGCCAAGGGAGATGTCCTGAGACGCAATTTCCTGCAGAAGTATAGTGTGATTCCGGCTCCTAACACAGCAACTGTGGCAGCCGACATGATGAATGTACTCTATGCCGGTTTCCACAATCCAATCAGTATCAGCGTACCGGGAGTTCCTGCCAATGCGATTTCTGCCAGCATGAGTGGCGGTTCCTTCATCTCCAAGGGAAATGGACATTTCGTGGCAGTTCCATCTGCTGTAGGCAAGGATGTGACGATTACAGTTACGGCTCGTGACAAGGGACAGACCCGTACGATGCCACCGTTTGTTTTCCATGTCAGAAAACTTCCAGACCCAACTGCTTATCTGGCTTTGGGTACCAACAGATATAGAGGCGGTGCTCTGTCAAAGGCTTCTCTGATGGGAGCAACAGGCATTCATGCAGCGATTGATGACGGATTGCTCGATATTCCGTTCAAGGTGCTGAGTTTCGAGACTGTATTCTTCGACAATATGGGAAATGCGGTTCCTCTTGCTTCGGCAGGTGCCAATTTCTCAGAGCGTCAGCGCGAGGAATTCCGCCGCTTGTCCAGAAACCGTCGCTTCTACATTTCTCATATCAAGGCAGTTGGTCCTGATGGCATTACCCGCAATCTCTCCGCTGCAATGGAAGTGATTGTGAGGTAAGAGAGAGTCTGGAATAGGAAAAAGGCGAATCTGGATAGGAGATACATTCCGGACGGGATGGAAAACTTGTCAGAATGCATAACATAATGATCAAAGTAAATAAAATCAATGTGATGAAAAAGATATTTATGCTTTTGATGCTTGCAGGTGTTACGCTGGGAATCAGCGCTCAACCTGAAGCGCGCCGCCAGGCACAGCAGAAGGCTCAGCAGAAGTCGAATGCCAACAACATGACGACCCGTGCACAAATCATGTTTCCTACTACTGCTTCCATGGATGAGGATGTGGTATGGAGACGTGACATCTATCGCGAGTTGAATCTCAACGATGATGCCAATGCGCCTTTGTATTATCCTGTGGAACCATTGGGCAGTCAGGTGAACCTGTTCACCTATATGTTTAAGTTGATACTCTCCGGTCGTATCAAGGCTTACCAGTATAAGTTGGACGGCAACGAGAGTTTCAGTGATGCTGACTTGGTGAAGCCAAAGGCATTCCTGGATAATTACCACATTTATTATGAGAAGGATGCAAATGGAAGAATGCGTCTTGACAACAGTGATATTCCTTCCCGCGAAGTGAAATCTTACTATGTCAAGGAATCTTCTTATTTTGACCAGCGTACTTCCACCTTCCATACTCAGGTGTTGGCACTCTGTCCTATCATGACCCGTGAAGATGATTTCGGAGATGGTGGCAATAAATACCCTTTGTTCTGGGTGAAGTACAGCGACCTGGCTCCTTACTTGTCTAAACAGCAGATTATGACCAGTAATCTGAACAATGCTGCGACGATGAGTGTGGATGATTACTTTGTAAGAAATCAGTATAAGGGAAAGATTTACAAGACCAATAATATGTTGGGCAAGACTTTGGCTCAATACTGTCCTTCTGATACGGCTATGAGCAAGGAGCAGAAGAGGATAGAGGCAGAATTGGCTGCCTTCGAGAAGAATATCTGGGGCGATCAGGCGAGAAAGGATTCTCTGGATAGTATTTCCAATGCCGGTAAGAAGGATGCAAAGACTGTCAAGAAAAACCGCAGAAGTTCTTCTAAGTCTTCAGGTTCTTCTTCAAGTGTAAGAAGCCGTCGCCAGCGCAGTTCAGGTTCTTCTACCTCCAGTGCAGCCCGCGTTTCTGTCAGAAGAGAGCGCCATTAATTGGTTTGGTTCTGATTGTTGGAAATAATAACTATCGGAAATATCAATCATTGGAATCATAATGATAGAAATCCTAATCGTTAGAATGATATTTGTCGGAGTATCAATCGTTGGAATTATTTGATTTGAGCAACAATTATTAGAAATAAAAATAGAGAAATAGGTATGAAAAAAGTATTGACTTTTATGGTGCTGTTGGCATCATTGCTGTTCGTGCAGCAGGCTAACGCACAGGTTAAGTTTGGTTTAAAAGGTGGTTTGAACGTTACCAATATGTCTTTCAGCAAAGATGTCTTCGATGCTTCTAATAAGACAGGTTTCTTCGTAGGTCCTATGGTGAAGATTACCTTGCCTGTAGTAGGTTTGAGTTTCGATGCAGCTGCTCTCTATGATCAGAAAGAGGCTGACGTGAAGTATCAGGGAACTGATAATTCATATTTCAAGGAGAATGTAAAGCAGAAGTCTCTCAACATTCCTGTAAATGTACGCTATGGTTGGGGATTGAGCAGCGTGGCAAATATCTTCCTCTTTGCGGGTCCTCAGTGGGGAATCAACGTAGGTGATAAGAATTTCAAGTGGGATACTGGTAGCAGTTATTCTTTGAAGAAGTCTAATTTCAGCGTCAACGTGGGTGCTGGTGTTACTTTGTTGAGCCACGTTCAGCTTTCAGCTAACTACAATATTGCTTGTGGTAAGACTGCAGATGCCTCTCTCGAAAAGGTGGGCGAAACAGTTTTGGGTAGCGATAGAAGCCGCAACAATTCTTGGCAGATTGCGCTTGGCTACTGGTTCTAAAAATCGAGACCAGTTCAGTCTGGCTTTCTTAAAATATATAAAAGCAGATATCCTTTATTGGGTATCTGCTTTTTTATTGTTATCTTTGCACAACGATATAATTCTCAAGATGACTTTTCAGTATGAAATACGTAGATGTGATACTTCCTTTGCCGCTTCCAGGCTTGTTTACCTATTCTGTTCCTGAAGGAATGGAAGGGAGGGTTGTGTTTGGCAAGCGCCTGCTCGTACCCCTGGGAAGGAGCAAGAAGTATATCGGTATGGCGGTGAAAACGCATGATGAGAAGCCTGCTTTTGAGGTGAAACCGATAGAGCAGGTGCTGGATGAAAACCCTGTGCTTCTGGACAGGCAATACCGGCTCTGGTCGTGGATCAGCGATTATTACATGTCTCCATTGGGCGATGTCTATAATGCTGCTTTTCCGGCTGGACTGAAATCTACAGAGAAGTTTAAACCCAAAATGGAGCTATATGTCGGTTTGTCGAGTGCTTATCGCAATTCTCAGGCGCTCCGTGTGGCGCTTCAGATGATGGGGCGGGCTGTCAAGCAAATGAAGGCTTTTACCACCTTCCTCCAACTGTCTCATTGGGATATTCTTCTCGAAAACGAAGTAGATGAAAACGGACTGCTGCGGGAGGAATTCTATGAATTGAGAAATATGCAGTCTCCTGACATTCCTTCTTCAAATGGGAACCAGTCTCCTGATATTCCTTCTTTTATAGAAAAAGTAACGAAGGAGGAACTGATGAACGAGAGTCATTCCACCTCTGCCATAATCAAAAGTCTGATAGATAAGGGATTTCTTTTTACATACGAGATAGAAGTAGGGCGTCTGAATACATCTGGCGAATCTCATTTCGAATTGATCAAACCGCTCTCGATGCCTCAGCAGGATGCTTACAACCAGATTCTGATGCAGATGATGAAGAAGAATGTGGTACTCTTGCATGGCGTGACTTCCAGCGGTAAGACGGAGGTCTATATCCACCTCATCAAACAGGCACTCGATGAGCATAAGCAGGTACTTTATCTCTTGCCGGAAATCGCGCTTACGGTGCAGATCATGGAACGTCTTCACCGGGTTTTTGGAGACCGACTTGGTATCTATCACTCGAAATATAGCGATGCGGAGCGTGTGGAAATCTGGCAGAAACAGATGTCTGATCATCCTTATGATGTCATCTTAGGAGCCAGAAGTGCAGTCTTCCTGCCTTTTCAGAAACTCGGACTTGTGATAGTGGATGAGGAGCATGAAACCAGTTTCAAGCAGCAGGATCCCGCTCCTCGCTATCATGCCCGCAGTGCAGCCATCGTTTTGGCAAGTATGTATCCCGAAGCCAAAGTGCTCTTGGGTACGGCTACTCCTTCGATGGAAAGTTATTACAATGCCCAGCAGGGAAAGTATGGTCTGGTGGAGATGAAAACGCGATATAAAGACATCCAACTGCCGGAAATACAGGTGGTGGATGTGAAGGATTTGCGCCATCGCAAGATCATGAAGGGGGCATATTCGCCACAACTCTTGGCTGCCGTAAGAGAGGCCTTGCAGCGTGGCGAACAGGCTATTCTCTTTCAGAACAGGCGTGGTTTTGCGCCGATGATAGAGTGTAAGGTATGTGGATGGGTTCCGAAATGCAAAAACTGTGATGTGTCGCTCACATTGCATAAGAATATCAATCTGCTTACCTGCCATTATTGTGGCTACACGTATCCTGTTCCTACGGAATGTCCTAATTGTGGAAGTACCGAACTGACGGGGCGTGGTATCGGAACAGAGAAGGTGGAAGACCAGTTGACTGAAATCTTCCCTGAGGCGCGTATTGCCCGTATGGATCTTGATACGACCCGCACCCGCAATGCCTATGAGCGCCTGATAGAGGATTTTTCTTCGGGAAAGACCAACCTGCTTATCGGTACGCAGATGATCTCCAAGGGACTGGATTTTGACAAGGTGAGTGTAGTGGGTATTCTCAATGCCGACTCGATGCTCAATTATCCCGACTTCCGGGCCTACGAACATGCTTTTATGATGATGGCGCAGGTGAGTGGAAGGGCTGGCAGAAAGGGCAAGCGAGGACTGGTGATTCTGCAGACGAAATCTCCGGAATTGCCTGTTATCTCGCAGGTGGTTCACAATGATTATGCCACTTTCTACCGCGACTTGCTGGAAGAGCGTAGAGCCTTTCATTATCCGCCGTTCTATCATCTCATCAACGTCTATCTGAAGCACAAGCATGAGAAAGTCTGTCAGCAGGCGAGTATGGAGTTAGGACAGACGTTGCGAGGATGGTTTGGGGAGAGAATCTTAGGGCCTGACAAGCCTGCAGTGGCTCGTGTGAAGACAATGAATATCCGTAAGATAGTCATCAAATTGGAGAATACTCTCGACTATAGGAAAGTGAGGGAATTCCTGATGTACGCCCAAGAAAAAATGTCGAAAGATCCGCGATATGGGGCTTTGGTCATTTACTATGATGTTGATCCGATGTAAAGGAGAATATTATAATTTAATTGGAACGCTAACGGCGCCAGCCATTGGCCAGAGGCCAAATATCCGCGGAAATCCGTGAGTAATCTGCTAAGCAAGACTGTCTCCGATTCATCCGTGAAATCCGATGAAAGAAAAAACATGAAGAAAAGCAATGAAGAAACGAAAAAGAGGATGTGTCTTTGACTTATGACACACCCTCTTTTGATTGTTGTAGTTATGTGTTCCGAATTTCTTCAGGATTCTTATTCAGAACAATCTATCATTTAGAAATTGATGTCGAGACCTACCGCAAACACGTTGTTATTACGTGTATAGTCTGAATTATAGACGATGCTCTTGTCAGCTGCAAGCTGAACAGTCTCGGAAGTCTTCTTATGCTGATAGAATGTGTGGAAGTAAGCTACGTTGAGATCCATCTTCTTGTTGATGTGATAAACACCACCGATGGCAGCTGAATTTGAACTTACTACGAATGACTTGTCGTCCATATAATCTTCTGACAAACCGTAGTTTGTGTTCTGCCAACCAGTACTCAATGTAATCTTCTTGTTTACATCTACCTCAACACCGGCATTATACTCCAAAGTACCGCGCTTCAACTTTTCCTGTCGGTTGTTGTAAGATGTTGCATTCTTGTCGTCGAACCAGTGGAAACCAACGTTTACTCTTACTGCATCGATAGGGCTGTAGCCGATACCGAGAGCCAAATAAGCAGGAATATCGCCAGCAATCTTCTTACCATCCTCATATTCACCGATAGCCTTGTCTATCTTTGAGTCAAATTGTGATTTCAGCATGCCCATTGCTCCCTGGATATTTGGATTATTCAGGATTGCATTTGCTTTCTCCTCTGATACACCATTTGTGATGTAGGCATTGCGCAGGTTGGCAGGCAGGTTACCGATACTTGGTATCTGGTTTACTGACTTGTTCTTCAGGCGAATACGGGTCTTGAACTCGTATTTAGCAGAGAAGTTCCAACGACCAGTCTTGTAATCTACGCCGATGATAGGAGTGAAACCTACACCAGTCTGGTCGCAGCTCAACTCGATATTGGCAGACTTTTCCTTGGTAGGGTCGAGTACCTTATAGAGAGGCATGTTGCCTACATTGATGTTTTCTACATAACCATAGTAGTTGGTCAATGCATAGACACCGCGAACACCCAAGAATGCGCTGAAGTTATCGCAGAACTTATATGCTGCACCTACAGAGAGTCCATAGTAATACTGGCGACCGTGCATATAACTGTTGTAACTATACTTACCCTCAGTTCCGAAGCACTGGTTGCTTGAGAATATGGCTGGTACATGATAAGCTTCTGCTACCTGATCAACAGCACCAGCCAACTTACAAGCTGCAATAGCAGTCTCTGATACGATTTTCTCGAAAGAACCCAGACCATCGTCGAAAGTACACTTACCGCCACCGCCAGTGAGAGAGAAGTTAGCTTGGAACGACCATTTGCCCTTGTTGTAGGCATACTGGAAGGAAGGGATAACTGGGGCAAAAGCCTTACCCTTGAAATCACGAGGGGTGATAGGATTGTTTACATTATTAGTAAACAAAGAGTAATCATTGTTGATAGTACGAGTCTGATAAGCCAACTGCCAGTTGATGGCAAGATGGTGACCGTCACCCATGAATACAACGCCTGCTGGGTTGTAATAAACACCATCGATACCGATAGAAGCCTCACGGCTCATCATTCTGTTGAATGCTACATGTTGGTTTGTATTTGTGAGCAAACCACCTGCAAAAGTAGGTGCTGCACTTGCCATCGCAATGGCAACACAAACTAATTTTAGTTTCTTCATTTTAATAAATTTAAATAAAAACGTCCGCAAAGGTAAGAAGAATGTTCTATTTCGCCACTGCTTTTATTTCTTATTTAAAGTATATTAACAAAAAAATCCCGATTTACTGCACAGAATAAATGATATGTGCAATAAATCGGGATTTTTTTATGATTCTATAATCAGCTGTTATTTATTCAGATGCGGATACGAAATTCGCGTATGATAAATGGATTTCAGACGCTCTGTGAGCACCACTTTGGCCAGGGCGATGTCGCGGAAGGTGATAGGACATTCCTTGAAGAAACCTTCTGCCACCTGACTGTCGATGAGCTTATTGATGAGCGTGCTGATGCTTTCCTCGGTATATTCGTTGAGCGAGCGGGAGGCTGCTTCCACCGTGTCGGCCATCATCAGAATAGCCTGCTCACGGGTGAATGGATTCGGACCCGGATACTGGAAAAGTTCCTTGTTTACATTCTCATCTGGGTGGGCATTACAATAATTAATATAGAAATACTTGGTAAGTCCGGTGCCATGATGAGTGGAGATGAAATCCTTGATGATGCCAGGAAGGTTGGCCTTTTCTGCCATTTTCAAGCCATCGGTCACGTGGCTGATGATGATCTGTGCACTCTCCAGGTCGGTAAGCTGGTCGTGCGGATTGACGCCAGCCTGATTTTCGGTGAAGAATACAGGATTGCTCATCTTGCCGATGTCGTGATATAATGCACCCGTGCGCACGAGCAGACTGTTAGCATGGATGCGGTTGGCGATTTCTGCAGCCAGATTTCCCACGGTGATGGAGTGCTGGAAGGTGCCTGGAGCTATCTCGCTCAGGTTGCGCAGCAGTCCCTTGTTGGTATTCGAAAGTTCAAACAATGTGACATTCGAGATAAATCCGAACAGCTTTTCTATCAGATACATCAGCGGATAGGAGAGCAGTAGGAAGATGCCGTTGATGGTGAAATGGGTGTACATGCTGGTATCGATATTAAACACCTCATTGTCCTGCATTAGCTGAAGTGCCAGATATACCACTCCGCTCGCCACCGTCACCAGCAGGGCTGTGATGAATATCTGCGAGCGCTTGCTCAGTTCACGTAGCGAATAGATGGCCACCAGTCCGGAAGCCAGCTGCACGATGATGAATTCATACTGGTATTTTACTGCCGCCGCACATATCAGAATCATCGTGACATGGGTGATGAATGCCGTGCGGGAATCCATAAATACTCTTACGAAGATAGGCACCATGGCAAACGGGATGATATACACAGAGAAGAAATTGTGCTTCATCATCAGCGATACCAGGATAGGGAAGAGCGTGATCATCGCATAGAGCATCGTGATGCTGCGCGGTTTTTCGAAATAGTCTTTGCGGAAGAGCGAGAGGTATGACGTAAACATCATGACGAGGATGAATACGAAGAGTACCTGTCCGATGATGGTGGTGGTGATTTCCTCCTCGGTGGATGCGCGTCGCTTCATTTCCTTGTCGAAGGATGTGAGCACGCGGTAGGTGTAGTCGCTGATCACCTCGCCTCTGTCCACGATTTTCTGTCCGCTCATCACCATTCCGCTTGCCAGAGGAATGCTGCTCAGCAGGTCGGTTTTCTCGGTTTCGCTTTTCTCCTTTTCATAGATGATGTTGGCCTCTATGTAGTTGTTGAGGTTGCAGCGGGAGAGCAGCGGTCGCTGGGCAGCCAATTTTTCGTTGGCAAAGAGATGCTCGTAGGCGGCTATTGTAGAGTAGAACGACTTGATAGGCACGCTTTTCACGTTCTTTCCGCTGATGATTCGGATGGTGCTGGTAGAATCCTTGAAGATGCGATTGTACTCCGTGGTGTTGATGATACCCATCTGATAGACATTGTGCAGTTCGTTGGCTATGAGCCCCACAAATTCATTAGGCAGACCGGGTATTCCCTTCTGGAAATCGTGGAGAAATCGGTTCACCTGCACGTTTTCCACCGTAGGATTCAGACCATAGTAAGGCTGGAACTGGTTCATCATCGAATCCTGTTCGTGCTTGATAGCTTCATCGGTTTTGTAGATTGGAAAGTCGAACTTGGCGATGACGGAACCGTACATCCATGGTTTTCCTACATCGTATCGGTACTGGCGACCCTCATTGCGAGGCAGAAACCATACGATGACAGCCACGGTCATGCAGACCAGTATGGCCTTGGTCACCAGGTTGCGCCAATAGTTTTCTTCCGGATTGTTGAATATACTCATATTTCTTATTTTTGTTTTCTTGTTGGATTGGCGGGAAAGTCTCTTCACTTTTGAATATTTATGGGTAAAAAGGCGCATTTCGTTGAATAAAAATGCCGATTTGCCCCATATTTCCCTTTTCATGTGCGAAAATACGAAAAAAAACTATTATAATCGCAAAAAAAGATGTAAATTTGC
>ERZ1026878.1494-NODE-1494-length-13813-cov-35.267553_pt1 | contig 13813 bp, 6 predicted proteins | sample MGYA00380169_ERZ1026878 | MGnify/ENA primary metagenome ERZ1026878 (study PRJEB33269, sample SAMEA4719805) | human gut metagenome | biome: human-associated habitat; feature: organic feature; material: feces | place: Cameroon | collected 2013-10 ...
CAAATGGAAACAATAAATTTCTTGGAATTCGGGCGGCAGAACAACAACTGCTATGTTATGGACGAAGGGTTTACCCTTTGGAAAATAATACGCAAAGAAAATGAGTTGCCTGTCTTTCGGGGAGAAAATGGCAATCATTTATTCGTGCATATTCTCGTTCTATCGGGAGAGCTAAAGGCTGAATGGACAGGCATTCTGTATCCTTTGACGAAAAACAGTTTTGCTGATTTCATAGATGGACGTTCTCTGGAAATACGAGATATATCCGAAGATATCCAAGCGTATGTACTGTTTTTTACCGCCCCGTTCATCGCCTCTCTGATGAAAAATACAGCGCCGTTTCCGCCTTCGTATATATTACACACGAAGGCATGGCCTGTATCTGTACTATCTTCTGAAGTGACAGAACGCATACAAAAAAGAATGAGCTACATTGTGGAGTCTTTAAAAGACGAAAGCCACCACTTCTATACAGAAATGATGAGTTGTACTTTGCAAATCTACATGATGGACATAGCCAACGAATTTATCCGGCAGGAAAACGAAGGTGGAGCAAAGATGGAAGTGAGCCGCAAACACATCCTATTCAAGCAATTTGTTGGTCTTCTGCTCGCACATATACGGGAAGAACATTCTGCCAACTGGTATGCTTCCCAACTATGTGTTACCCCTCAGTATCTCAATAGAGCTATAAAAAGCATAACACAAAAAACTGTTTATGAGCATATCAGCATTGCGCTGACAGGAAGTATCATAGAGCAGTTGGAAATTTCAGAAAAACCCATTTCGCAGATTGCAGAAGCTTTTCATTTCCCAGATTTGGCTACGATGACCAAATTCTTCAAGAGACAGACGGGAAAGACGCCCACGGAATACAGAAAAAGTGCGAGAGCTTAAATCTATCACAGACTTGACTCTCGCACTAGATAAAAATAGTTATTGAATTCCTCCTCCTAAAGCTTGATAGAGGCTTATTACCCCTTCTATCTCATCATATTTATCTGACACTTCTGACAACTGCGCATCCAGAAGTGTCTGCTGAGCAGTAAGTATCTCAAGATAGTTAGTACTGCCATGTGTCATCAGAAGCTGTGTACTGCGTAGAGCCGTATTCAAAGCTTCAACTTTCTCATGATCCAGTTTCAGACTTTTCCGTGCAATCTGCCACTGGGTCAACGCATTGTTTACTTCAGCTCCAGCATCCAACAGTTTTTGCTGGAAATCAACCAGTGCTTCCTGTTGCTTCGCTTGGGCTATCTTCAGGTTGGCTACATTATTTCCTTTATCAAAGAGCGGCTGCACCAGCGATCCCAGCGCAGTGAGCAACCATCTGCCCGGATTTACAATACCAGCACCAGAACTGTTGGTCCATCCGGCAGAACCGCTCAAGGTAATCTGCGGATAAAAGGCAGAGCGAGCCTTATTGGTTGCATAAAAAGCCTCAGCCAGCTGCCATTCTGCCTGTCGCACATCAGGACGCTTACTGAGCAACTGTACAGGAACTCCAACCGACCATTTTTCTGGGAACGAAAGTTCCAGTAACTGCCCCCGTTTAATATCTGAAGGTGCAATGCCTACCAATGTAGAGAAGGAATTCTCCAGTTCGTGCATCCGTTTTTCCAACGACAGTGCAGAAGATTCCGCATCCAGTCTGTTAGCCTCCGCTTGTGCCACGGCAGCTTCATCCTTTTCTCCGGCACGTTTCAAAGCCTTCATTATACGCACATTCTCTCCCCACTTACGTGCAGCATCCCGAGTGATAGCCAGTTTTCTATCCAGCGCAAGGAGCGAGTAATAGGTTTCAGCAATGGTAGCCACCAGCTGAGTCTGTACTGCCTGTTCGTATGCCCTACTGGCTTCCAGTGCAGCCAAGCTTCCTTTCTTGGCATTGCGTAGCCCTCCAAAAGCATCAATCTCCCATTCTGCCGTACCTCCCAGCGAATAGGTTTTAGATGGTTTTGCCCCACCGAAACTACTCAGTGAGCCTTCTGGCGTCAACGATACTGATGGCAGAAAAGCCTGGCGAGAGGCTTGCAGCGATGCCTGTGCCTCTTGCGTGAGAAGCCGTGCCGTCTGAATATCACTGTTCTTTTCCAATCCCACCTCTATCCATTTTACCAGCTGAGAATCTGTAAAGAGTTCTCGCCATGAAAGATTGGCTATAGAGGAAGTATCCTGCAGGCATCCCGGCACATCACGGTAAAGGCTGTCAACCGTGAGCGTTTCCGAACGCTGGTAGTTTGTGTATATTCCGCAGCCACAGAACAACAACAAGGCCGGCAGGAAAAATATTATCCGTTTATAGTTCATATTTTCTTCTATTTAATTAATTCTTCTCCTCTAAAAGAGGTTCTGTCCTTATCTTCTGTTCTCAATGTCGTCGTTTAGGCATTACTCTCTCTTCTATAGTCTGGAAAACGATGAAAAGCACAGGAACAACAAACAGTAAAGCAACCATTCCTATCAGCATACCACCTACAGTACCCACGCCAAGCGAGATATTGCCATTGGCACCCGCACCAGTTGCTATTACCAATGGGAAGAGACCGATGATCATTGTCAGGGCAGTCATCAGGATAGGACGCAGTCGGACAGCAGCAGCCGAAAGAGCAGCCTGAACTATGGTCATACCATGGCGGCGGCGCTCGGAAGCATACTCCGTAACAAGGATGGCCGTCTTGGACAACAGTCCAATCAGCATGATGAGTCCCGTTTGCATATATACATTATTCTCAACACCGAACATCTTGGCGAACAAGAAACTACCCATCAATCCGAATGGAATGGAGAGCATTACCGCCAAAGGAACGAACAGACTTTCGTAGAGAGAACAAAGGATGATATAGATAAACAAGACACAGATAACGAAAATGACAACAATGGATGTGCCCGAAGAAGCCTCCTCACGGGATGTACCTCCAAACTCATATCCGTATCCTGCAGGCAGCGTCTTCTTTGCCACTTCGCGCACTGCCTCGATAGCATCACCCGAACTGTATCCCTGAGCAGGTGTAGCATTCACCGATATGGTGCTGAAAAGATTAAATCGGCTCAGAATCTCAGGACCATAGGTTTTGGATAAAGTAACAAACTGTCCAACAGGTGCCATGCTTCCAGAAGAGGAACGCACGTACATATTATCCAGAGATTCCTTGTTCAATCTGTATTCCGGCTTTGCCTGTACCATCACACGATAAATCTTAGAGAAACGGTTTATGTTTGAAGCATAATTACCGCCCACATAACAAGACAAGACATCCAGCACATCCGATGGAGAAATACCAGCACGCTTGCAACATGCCGCATCCACTTCCACAAGATATTGAGGGAAACAGGTATCAAATGTAGTTACTGCACTTTGAATTTCCGGACGTTTGTTCAATGCCGCAATGAGCTCTTTGGTATGCTTATAGAGCGTACTGATGTCGCCACCTTTCTGATCCTGCACGTAGATTTCAAGACCATTGGTCATACCATAACCCATAATCATAGGTGGAGAAAAGACGAATACCTGCGCATTCTTGATATCAGCAGTCCGCGCCATCACTTCAGCCATAACGGCATCCTTGCTGTTCTCATCACCTTTGCGTTCATCCCAATCTTTGAGACGCACGATGAGCGTACCTCCCGCACTGCTTTGTCCGCTACCCATCATATTATAACCTCCGATGGTGGAATACAGGTATATCTGCGGAATTCCACTGACACGCTTCTCAACCTCCTTCATGATGCTTTTGGTTTCAGAAAGCGTACTACCTGGTGCAGTGGTAACAGAAACAAACAGCGTTCCCGTATCCTCATCCGGAACCAATCCGGTTTTGGTGGTCTTGACCAATACAGCCAACAAGATACAATTCACAGCGAGTGCTACTCCTACCAGCCATTTGCGGCGGAAGAAGAACTTCACACCCATTTTATACTTGTTGACCAGACGACCGAAAGCAGTATCAAAAGCGATGTGGAAACGAGACGAGAAACTTATCTTTTTACCTTCTTCTGCCTGCATATGGGGTGTCATGATGAGAGCACAGAGTGCCGGACAGGTAGTCAGGGCGTTCAATGCCGATATACCCACAGCTACAGCCATCGTCAAACCGAATTGCGTATAAAAGGTACCCGTAGTTCCACCCATAAAACTAACCGGAATAAACACAGCCATGAAGACCAGTGAAGTGGTAACGATGGCCGAGGTTATTCCCCCCATCGCATCCATTGTTGCCTTGTAAGGCGATTTATACCCCTCATCAAACTTCGCCTGCACAGCTTCCACCACCACAATGGAGTCATCAACCACCGTACCGATGACCAGAACCAAGGCAAAAAGAGTCAGCAGATTGATGCTGAATCCCGCCACATAGAGGAAAGCAAACGTACCCACCAGGGAAACCACGATACCTACTAAAGGAATAAACGTAGAACGCACACTCTGCAGGAAGACATAGACCACGATGATAACCAGGAGAATCGCCTCGATGAGCGTCTTGATGACATTCTTGACAGAAGCATCGAGGAACGATTTGATACTCATCATCGTATCCAGTTTCAGACCATCAGGCAAATCGGCTCGGATTTCATCCGCCATTTTATTGATTTCCTTTATGATTTCGTTGGCGTTGGATCCGGCAGTCTGCATCACCATAAACGTAGCTCCAGGATAGCCGGACACGCCACCGCTGAAATTATACGATGTGGTACCCAACTCTATATCTGCCACATCCTTCAAGCGTAAAGTATTGCCGTCGTCTGCGGTTCGGACAACCAAATCTCCCAATTCCTCGCTGGTTTCATAGCGTCCCCGATATTTCAAGGTGTATTGGAATGTATTCTGAGAATCCTCACCAAGAGTACCGGTAGAAGCCTCTATATTCTGTTCTCCCAATATGGTAATGATATCCGATGGAACAAGCCCATACTGTGCCATCACATCAGGTTTCAACCAGATGCGCATAGCATAGTCGTTACCCATCACCATCACTTCTCCTACACCAGAAATACGCTGGATGCGAGGAACAACATTTATCTTGAGATAGTTGGCAAGGAATTTCTTATCATAGTCGCCTTTGGTACTATAAAGCGACATCAGCATCAGCTGGCTATTCTGTCTTTTCTGTGCAGTGACTCCTATCTTCGTCACTTCACTAGGAAGTGTACCCTGTGCCTTGGTCACACGGTTCTGTACGTTGACAGTAGCCATGTCTGGATCTGTACCCTGCTTGAAATAAACATTGATAGTGGCGCTACCGGTATTAGAGGCCGTGGAAGTCATGTACATCATATTTTCCACACCATTGATTTCTTCCTCCAGTGGCACGATAACCGCTTTCTGCACGGTTTCGGCACTTGCGCCCGTATAGGTGGCAGATACCTGTACGGTTGGAGGAGCAATATCCGGATATTGTTCCATCGGAAGATTCACGAGCCCGATGATTCCCAGCATCAGTATCAGTGCCGAAATACATGCCGCCAATATCGGACGATCTATAAACAGTTTCGCTTTCATATTATTTTCTCCTATCTTTTCGTGTAGCAGTTGGGGCAGATGCAGCTTGGTTTACCGAAATGCCATTACTGAGCAATCCGGCTCCTTCTGCAATGATGACATCACCCATATTCAGACCTGATTCCACGATATACTCCTTTCCATCATTGACTTCAAACACCTTAACTTGGGTTGATTGGGTTTTACCATCTACAACCTTATAGACAAAGACCTTATCTTGCAATTCGTATGTAGCTGTCTGCGGAATGACCATACAGTTCTTTTTTGTATAAGGAAACTTTATATTTCCGGTACTACCGCTGCGCAGTATATTCTTGGAATTCGGAAAAACAGCCCTCAGGGTCACAGATCCGGTCGAGGTGTCTATCATACCACTGATGGCATCAATGTGGCCTTTTTCCTGATATTCACTTCCATCACTTAACAGAAGCTTAACTTCCGGCATGGTCTTCAAGGCATCTGTCAGCGAACCGTTCTGGCGCGAAAGTGCAAGTATCTGTTTTTCCGTCATAGAGAAATAGGCATACATCTCACTATTGTCTGAAACTGAAATCATAGGAGAGGACATGGAAGAACTGACCAAATCACCTACACGATACGAACTCATTCCGGCTATGCCATCCACCGGACTTTTTATAACCGTATAGGAAAGATTATTACGAGCGTTTAACAGTTCTGCCCGAGCCTGCGCCAAAGTGGCGTTAGCCGAACGGAGCGAGTTGCGCGCCGTCTGCAGGTCAAACAGAGAAACCACATTCTCCTTAAAGAGTTCCTCCTTGCTGTCAACAGTCATCTTAGCCGTTGCAACACTCGCCTCCGCCACTTCTACATTCGCCTTCGCAGTTCTCAGAGCAGCTTTATAAGGAACCTGGTCGATGATGAACAAGGTCTGCCCCTTTTTCACGGCAGCACCCTCTTTTACTAAAACAGCAGTAATCAATCCTGAAATCTGAGGATAAACTCCCACATCCTGTTTACCTTGAATGGTAGCCGAGAAAGTGGAGTACAACGTTCTGTCAGAAAGAGTTACTTTCTGCGTTTTGTAATCACTACCGGCAGTCTGGCTCTTTTGCTCCTTACAGGAAGTAACAAGGACCAAGATACATGTCAGTATCAAACTTCTAAACATTTTTTCTTTCATTTTCATAATGGCTTTCTACTATAACATTATTCTTTTTTTTCCTTACCGTTACCCATGAGATAGGGCAAGAAGAATATTGATTAAATCTTTTATATTTTTGGGTGCAAAGGTAGGGGTTTTCTTCGAAAGCTCTATTGTCTATAACATTCCAAGATTTGTCATAATAAAACCAAAATAAGAAAAAACGAGCAAAAAGTTGATTGTTTAAACAGAATTTGTCTATAAGAAACCTATCTTAACCAAAAAGCCTGAACAACCGTCGTTGTCCTGGCTCTATATCATGTAATCAAAAACTTATAGAATCAAGTTCATGATGTACCTTATTATTTCGTATTCAAAACCAGTTTTCTGGCTTTCATCTTTTCACCAGCCACCGAAAGTTCTATATTTCCTGGCTTATCGCTGGCTCGCTCGCCTCACGGTTCCAGTTTTCAGAGAGCTTTCCAGCAGAAACATTGATGCCATTCCACTCTGCCTCCGGCATACTGGGTGAGCCACTTATCATAAAGTTCATCCACCACCAAGATGCCATACTTATCGCTGAGTTTCAGAAAGTCCTCACTATAGGGATTATGAAAGGTGCGGATATGGTTCATGCCGAATTCCTTCGCCACCTTTCCATCCTGATTATAGAGTGTCACCTCGGCAGTATATAAATAAGGTGTATCTGACGACCACAGTTGGGCTGATACCAGATGGTATGCATCGCCTTTCCGGTTTCGCCATTAAAGACTGTAAGCAGTTCGGGACCAGCCATAATGCGACCTCTCGAATTGCGATAATCGGCAGCATTGTCCAGTTCTCGGATTCCGGCATCCGTAGGCTGCATCGCGGGTAGGGATTTCTACCGGGTAGGGATTTCTACCGAATAATAATAATCGCCACTACCTACCGTCTCAACCTTGCCATCAGGCAGATAGACATCGGCTGTGGTATTGCAAGGCACGGTGATATCCCAATCCACATGCTGCAAGGTCTTCTTCCACTGGCTCTTCACTACTCCGTATGGAGTCTCGTAATCAGCTTTTACCGATTCGCAGTTCTGAATACTGAAAGCTGACTTCAACACGATGTGCTTGTAAGCCACGCTGGCATCAGCCTCAGCAACCTGCTGCACGTTGATGCCCTTCTGCTGGATGCCTCCCAGATACTGATAGCACCAGGTAAGCAAGTCGCCCAGAAGCATCACATGATTGCCCGAATTCATCTTCGGATCAGCCTTGTCTCCATTCCAGAGTTCCCAGATGGTAGTGGCTCCGATCTCTGCCATATACCCCCAAGACGGATAGGTGCGCTGGGTAGCCAGGAGATAAGCCACATCAGGGAAACCGTTGTCGCTCAAACCGCGAAGGAGCCAGGAGATGCCGATGACACCGCAGTTGACATGTTCCTTGGCATCGATGCAGATGCCCTTTACTACCTGCTTGATGAGTTCGCTGCGCAACTCCTGGGGAGCAATGCCGAAGGAGAGCGCCAGGAGATTGGCGGTAGAGGTATTGTTGCCATAATAGATGCTGTCAGGATAGAGTACATGACCCGGACGGCGGGATGTTCCTGCCTTGTTGGTGAGGAACTGCCTGTTGAAGGCATCTATCATCCTGTTTCTGCGGTCTGCCCAAGCCTTCGCTTCTTCCTTCAGGTCCTGCAGGTTGGCAAACTGCTCTGCCAGCTGCAGACAGCGAATCATATAGGCGGTGGCTATCAGCTTACCATCAGTTTTTCGCTTCGGATCCTGACTATGAATCAGTTCCAGCTTCTCTGGTGGTACGCACCAGTCGCCGTATTTATCCTTGGTGATGATGCCGTTCTTATCCGTATATTCTGCCAGGATATGGTTGATCCATTTCCTGATGGATGGATAAGAATCGATGATAGGCTGCTTGTTGCCAAACTGATGATAGAGCATATCACAGGTGAAAGGCAGGGCTGACGGCCAGGTGACATCATCGGTATAATAATTCCAGAAAGCAGGAGCCACATCCGGGATGTTGCCATCCGAACGCTGGGCATCGCAGATATCGTGCATCCACTTGCTGTAGAGTCGCTCATTGTCGAAAACGAAACTCTCACCCAGCGAACCCACTGTTCGATCGCCCAGCCAAGGCTGGCGCTCGTTGCGCTGCGGACAATCTACCGGCATTCCCTTGTAATTGCTGTAGATGCCCCACCAGGCATTCTCCAACACCTTATTTAATATAGTATCAGAAGTCTCTATATGTCCGATGGTAGCCATCTCATCGCTCACGGTATAGGCGGTGAAATTCTCCTTTCGGGCTTTCTTCATACCGGTGATGGCAGCATAGCGGAAGCCGTGATAAGAGAAGGCAGGACGCCAAAGCTTTCCGTTCTCCTTGCCATTGCAGACATAGACATCCTCAGAGAGGGCATTGCGGAAGTTGTCGAGATACAGACTGCCGTCAGCCTGCAGTTTCTCGGCATATTTCACACGGATGGTATCTCCCTGCCTGCCACGGACCTGAAAACCAATCCAGCCCGCCATGTTCTGACCAAAATCAACGATGAGGGTATCGTGGCGCTGCTTCAGACTCACCGGATGTCCGAATTCCTTCTCAACCATTCCCCTCATCGGCTGCGCCATCAGCGTACCGTCAGGAATGGCACAGCGCTCGGCTTTCTGCCACTGGCTATCGTCGAAACCAGCCTGGGTCCAACCTTTCAGCGCTAGTTCCCTGCGGGCATCATACTCCTCGCCATCATACTCGTTGTTGCTGCGGATAGGACCGTCGAAGCTCAACTTCCAGGTGTTGTTGGTAGCCCAGGTTTCAGTCTTTCCGTTCTCATACTCCACCTTCACGTTGATGCGGCATTTCGGATAACCGAAGAAAGGAGTCAGGTATACCTTCTCCTGGCGCATCGGAAACATTCTGCCGTTGCCCAGTTTGATGGCGATGGCATTCTTCTCTGTCAGGAGCGAAGTGACATTGAACGTATTGTAGTAGATGGTCTTGCGGTAATCGGTTGGTGCAGGCTGCAATGCTTGACTGCCGCCCATGCGCTGTCCGTTGACATAGAACTCATAGACACCGAGTCCGGCGACATAAGCCACCGCCCGCTTCACCTTGCCTTTTGTCGCAAAGTCCTTGCGGATATAGCGTGCCGCCAGTCGGGTGTGCATGCCTTTCTTTTCTCCCGGCTGCAGGTCTTCCAATCCAATCCAGGTGCCGCTCCATTTGTTCTCGCCGAGCAGCCCGATGGTAAAGAGCTGCGGTTCGGTCCATTCCGACTTGCCCCTGTTGGTGGTGATACGTACCTTCCAGTAGGCTTCAGAGCCACTCAAGAGTACCTTTCCCTGATAAGGAATCCACAGCTGTTCATCGCTCTTTCGCTCACCGCTATCCCACAGATCAGCCTCGTTTCTATCCAGTTTTTCTCTGGAAGAAGCCACCAGGATCTGAAAACTCGTCTGCACCACGCCCTTCCTGTCAGAAGTAATCTGTCAAGAGAAGCGAGGGGTTAATGTTCCGATGCCCAGAGGATTCACCCGGTTCTCCGTCCGCATCTTTACCACGTCAACATGACTGGCAGCGGAAAGCGGAAGTCCAGCCGATAATGATACGGTCAGCAACACACTCATCAATATATTATTCTTCATTTGAACCTTAATTCCGCAACACGATTATAAATTAAACTTTTTAAGCACCAGAACAACGAAAATTGCTCAGGATTTTGCCATATCAGAATTTTCACTTATCTTAATGTTGCGAAAAGAAAACAAGCAAAACTCTGATATGAAATAGCGAAGATACAAATAAAATCTGAGAAACCAGTACAGTTATGATATATCCAGTAATCAATGACAAGTATTCAGAATATGCTTCATTCATTTCTTTGATTATCTGATGATTGTAATTCTGTCTATATCCGGACACCACGCATTGGGATTACTAAGACGTATGGTGTTCATGCCTTTCTTCAGATAGATGCGTCGGCTGACGGTTTTCACGATTTTCTTATTATCGCCTGGGGTCTTAATTTCAAAATCCTCACTACCATTGACCTTGCAAAAAACACTGCGGTTTTCACCGGTGACATAACTCAGCTTCATGGTATATGTTCCGTCTTCCTTACTGTAGATATTCCTCCATTCCATATAGTTATCCTTATGGTTTCCGAGCCATTCCACTTTTCCACCACCAGAACAGAATTTGGCATCGCCATATTTGGCATATCCAAGGCTGTTGTTGATGCCAAGACACTGATAACGCTCCAGCCAGGCTGTCTCTGCTTCATAGATTGAACGTAGCTTTCGCTTCTCTCCCTTGAGAATGAATATACGTGTATCATGGCGAGGTATATTGACATGCATGACACCCTTGGTTACTTCTGCCATATCTTCATGCGCAAAGACATCGCGCACCTTTACTTTACCATCTAAATCCACATCATTCATATTGAGAGCAAAGCTTTGCTCATTGTCAGTAGGATTATATATAGCCACGGCACGTGTAGTGCCATTCTGAATTTGGATATCCTTAACATAGAGATATACTCCATTTTTCACCTTAACCACATAAGCCTGCAAGGCAAGAGGATCCTGGTTGATGGCAATAAGCTCCTTATTCTTGAGCAGAGCCAGAGACTTGGCAGGTATCGCAGTCATATCACATCCGATGAGAAGCGGAGAACTCTGTATGCACCACATTCCGAAGTGGGTACGCTCCTCGGCTTCTGACAGCCCCCTGCCAATCTCAAGCATATCCATATCATTGTAATGTCCCTCCGTGGCATAGGCTGAAAGATAACGGTTTTGGGCGATGATACGCTTCACGGCGTTCCAGTTGGCAGAGATGTCTCTGGCAATGCGCCAGGAAGAACCTACATTGTGTACCCATGTGCCAGGAAAGTTCCAGCGGCATACGTTGATACGCACATCTTTTCGTCCTGTGTTGTCAATAGCCTGTCGGATGGCAGTATAGCGCTCCTTTTCGTCAAGGTCGAGATGTTCTGTGTTCTGAGGTGCATCACCGCCACAGAAATCAATCTTGATAAAATCAAACTTCAGGTTCTTGAAAAAGAAATCGGCATCCTGCTGGTCATGTCCATAAAGGCCTACACCGCTTCCCATTTCGTCTTTGTCCCAGAAGTTTCCGCAGGTGTTGCGTCCTGCATCTGAATAGATTCCAGCCTTGAATCCCAGGCTGTGAATGTGTTTGACAACTGGCTCCAGGCCATTTGGGAATCGTGTGGCATGAATCAGTAATTGTCCGTTCATGTCACGTCCGCCGAAATATCCGTCATCGATGTTAATATACTTATAGCCAGCCTCCTTCAAGCCCTTCTGTGCCATGGCATCCGCCTGCTTCATGATTAGGTCGGCACTGATATTTACACGGTAGGTATTCCATGAACTCCAGCCCATGGTTGGCTTTTCGTAGGTTTGCGCAGAAAGCGTCTGTGAAACAGCAGACGCTAACAATATGAATAGACTCTTTCTGTATCTCATTATAGGTTTCTTTTTCTTCCGTAATTCCGCAACACTATTATAAATAAAACTTTTTAAGCACCTGAGCAACAAAAAGTTGCTCAGGTTATTGCCATATCAGAATTTTCACTTATCTTAGTGTTGCGAAAAGCAAACAAGCAAAACTCTAATATGACATGGCAAAGATACATTTTAAATCTGAGAAAGAATGTCACTACTCATTTAATGAACCATCTCTCGCTTCATCCGACACTTCGCACTTGTTGCTCTGAGCAAAAAGAATGTAGAAGGGCTTAGTCGCGGATTTGAGGATAGAATCAAGTTCATAATGTACCTTATTATTTTGTATTCAAAACCAACTTCTTGGCTTTCATCTTTTCACCAGCCACCGAAAGTTCTATCTTTCCTGGCTTATCGCCTGCTCTCAATATCACGAGGGCAGAACCCTGGAAGAGATTGCGCTGAATGGTCTTCTCCAACTGGGTCTTTCCGATATGAAGCTCATCAGATGCGATGTTTCCATTATCCACCGCCACGATATTCGCATCGCCCTTCACGGTGAAAGTCAACTTATCGAATGCCTTGGCGTCTTTCACGTTCAGTACTCTTCTGCCCTTCTTGTCCACGGCATAGATGCGAACGTGCATCAGATCCTTACCATCAGCATGCCAGGTCTCCATATCCGGAACCAGTTTCAGAGCCACAGCCTCGCCCGTGGTTTCTATCTGATGGCGTGCCACCACCTTGCCGTTCTTCTTAGCCACAGCCACAAGTTTACCTGGAGCATAGGCGATGTTGTCCCACTTGATTCGGGCACGGAGCTTAGGATCGTTGCTGTTCTTCTTCACACCCAGACTCTTGCCATTGAGGAAGAGTTCCACCTCGTCGCCATTGGTATAGGTATAGAGCGAAACCAGCTCGCCTGCTTCACGGTTCCAGTTTTCAGAAAGCTTTCCGGCAGATACATTGATGCCATTCCACTGGATGTTGCCACCCGATTTCTCGATAACACCGATGTGAACGGTTGGCTCGTCAGTAAACATGCTCTTCACGAAATAAGCATCTGGCTTTGGCTGAAGAGAAAGGTCGAACACACCCTGATTCCAACCCTTGATAGGCCATCCCATGCTCTCGCCCAGGTAATCGATGGCACCCCAATAGGCAAGACCAATCACCTTGTCGAGATCCATCTCGTAGAAGTTTGGTCCCATGGCTGCCACACTTGCCTCACTCTGATAGAAGGTTTTCTCCGGATAGCGCTTGCTGTCGCCAGGGAAATACATGTAACGATAGTTATATGAATTCACCTCTGTCTCTATTGCCAGATCGGCTGGGATGGAATCCGTCTCCAGGTTGCGATAGCGCGGATGCATCGCCACGGTGGTGAGTCGGGTATCATCATAACGGTGCAGCAACTCCTTCTGAAGCTTATAAGCTGTAACGCCCCAATCGTTGAAAGGCAGGTTGCTATACTGCTGCAACTCATTTCCCAGGCTCCACATCACGACCGAAGGATGGTTTCTGTCTCGCTTCACCCACTCGGGAACATCCTTCTGCCAGAGACTCTCCCAATCCACTCTGCCACCGGCATACTGGGTGAGCCACTTGTCGTAAAGCTCATCCACCACCAGAATGCCATACTTATCGCAGAGTTTCAGGAAGTCCTCGCTATATGGATTATGAGAGGTGCGGATATGGTTCATTCCGAATTCCTTCATCAGTTTCAGTC
>ERZ1026878.1507-NODE-1507-length-13753-cov-3.596948_pt1 | contig 13753 bp, 10 predicted proteins | sample MGYA00380169_ERZ1026878 | MGnify/ENA primary metagenome ERZ1026878 (study PRJEB33269, sample SAMEA4719805) | human gut metagenome | biome: human-associated habitat; feature: organic feature; material: feces | place: Cameroon | collected 2013-10 ...
GCGTCAGATGTGTATAAGAGACAGCAATACCCGTATGTATGCCATAGCTTCTAATGGCTACTATGGTGAACAGGGCTGTGATGAAACCAGTGATTTCTATACCTCACAGAAATATTATAAGGGAGAAATTCGCGGATGCTTTGCAGCAGAGAGCGATACACCGGGACAGAAAGGACATTTACTTGGTTATATCAATAACCGCTATCCCGGCAGTGACCACAATTATGACAGTGCCATGTCAATATTGCGTAAGGATTATAGCAAACCGGTATTCAGCTTTGAAGTAGGACAGTATGAAATTCTTCCTGATTTTGGAGAATTACAGGATTTTCAGGGCATTTCAGATCCTGCCAATCTTCGCCTGATTCAGAAAAGGGTGGAAGAAGCAGGACTTACTAAGATTTGGAAAGAATATGTAGAGGCAACAGGGGAATTGTCCCTGATTGGCTATAGAGAAGAAGTCGAAGCAGTTATGAGAACCAAAGCCATGTCTGGTATCTCCTTGCTTGGATTGCAGGATTTTCCGGGGCAGGGAACGGCACTGGTTGGTATGATGAATTCACATCTGGAAGCAAAGCCGTATGATTTTGCAAGGTCAGAGAGGTTTCAACAGTTCTTCCGTGACAGCCTGCCGCTGGTTGAGATGGAGAAATATACCTATGAATCTGGAGAAACACTGACAGCCCAAATACTGGTAGCCAACTATGGAAAACAGGATATGGAAGGAAGATTGCAGTATCGCTTATCCGGAGGTGGGAAAGAATACAAAGGCTATTTGAATAACATACGTTATGAAAAAGGAAACCTTACACTGGCAGGAGAAATTCAGATTCCACTTACTCAGTGGACGAAAGCCCAGGAGTTATCTCTTGAAGTAGAGCTATCAGGAGAAGCACATCTCTATAATCAATATCCTGTGTGGGTATATCCCAAGGTACAGCCTCAGTGTCCTGATACTGTCTACGAGGCCAGATATCCGGATGAACAGGCAAGGCACGTATTGGAGCAGGGGGGAACTGTGTATCTTAGCCCGGATGCCACCGCAGAGGCATTACCACATTCTATCCGCACGCAGTTTACAACTGATTTCTGGTCAGTAGGAACCTTTGCTGCCCAGGAAGGTGGTATGGGACAGTACATAGATACACAGCATCCTGTCTTTGCATCTTTTCCGACACAGAAGCATACCAACTGGCAGTGGTGGTGTATGGCAACGCAGCGTGCGGTGATTTTGCCAAGGGCATATCGGGCTATCGTAACGGAGATGGACAGTTATGCGTATCTGCGTCCTATGGCACAGCTGATAGAGTGGCGCTGTGGCAAGGGAAAAGTGTTATTATCGACCTTTGGACTGCACAATCTCCAGCAATACCCGGAAGCCAGAGCTTTGCAGGATTCGATATACCGCTATCTTGCATCAGGGCAATGCGAACCGGAGCAGACAATCACGATAGAAGAGTTGGCTCATATGGTACATGGGCAATCATAATACTTTGGTAACTATTCAGAGCCATGCAAATTGAGGCGAAATATGCTTGTTTACAAGCATATTTGACTCGATTTATATGGCGAAGTAACCACATAAGCAAAAGTAAAGCATCAAAGATGCGATTTTGCGCATGGGGTTCTGAATAGTTACATACTTTATAACTATTCAGAGCAATTCTGTCTTAATTTATATGATGAAGTAACCACAATAAGAAGAGTAAGAAAATTTATGGTAAACCGCATGGAGACATGTTATACTTACCTATGCATGTGTTGAACGTGATACGATTCAGCGCTTTATGCGAAAAAACGCTCTCCCACAGCGCGGAATCGTTACTACAGATGACAGAAAGGTTATGGTGTCCACTATGAACATACAAGAATATATCCGCACACATAAACTGATTACCGATGGCGCATTTGGAACCTATTATGCTGACAGATTCCAGACCCAGGATATGCCTGAGCTTGCCAATATCAGCTTTCCACAGCGGGTAACAGCCATTCATCAGGAATATATAGAAGCAGGGGCGAGACTGCTTCGTACGAATACTTTTGCTTCCAATACGATATTGCTTCATGCAGATATGAATGAGGTACGGACTAACATTACAGCGGCAGTAAATCTGGCAAAAGAAGCAGTAAAAGGCAGAGAAGATGTCTTTATAGCCGGAGATATTGGACCAATCCCATCTGATGAGGTGATCAGCAGGGAAGAGCTGGAAGAACAGTATTATCAGATTGCCAGAGTGATGCTTGACCAGGGGTTAAAGATACTGACCTTTGAGACTTTCCACGAATTGCAGTACATTTTACCGGCGATTGGAAGAATCAAGACAGAAGCGCCGGATACTTTTATTATGGTAGAATTTACAGTGAACCAGTTCGGATACAGCAGTGCAGGACTGGGTGTAAAGAGCCTGCTCAAGGATGCCTCTGCATGTAAGGATATTGACGCAGTGGGTCTAAACTGTGGAATAGGACCGGCCCACATGGAAAAACTGCTTGGCCAGGCGGGGGTAGGTATCAGTGGCACCAAGTACAGGATTGCCCTGCCTAACGCAGGATACCCAAGACGAACCAGCAGCAGGATTCGTTATTCCAACAGTTCTGCATACTTTGCTGCAAAAGTAGAAGAGATGGCAGCACAGTGTGAGCTGGATATCGTGGGCGGCTGCTGTGGTACGACACCAGAATTCATCAGACAGTTATCACAGGGACTGGATACGACACCGTGCCCACCCAGGACAGCGGCAGAAACTTCCAAGACAGAGCAGGTCGTACCGCAGAGGAAGGGTTTTCTTTATGATGAGCAGGGCAATCTGAAAAAGAAGAAGCTTATTGCTGTGGAGCTGGCTCCGCCTATGGGAGCTGATGATGAGAAAGTATTAGAAGCGGCAAGGCTGTTACAGAAGTCAGATGTGGATGTGCTGACTTTTCCAGATTCTCCTTCCGGCAGAACCCGTATTGATTCTGTGCTTATGGCAGAGAAAGTCAGAAGAGAGACAGGAATGGAAGTAATGCCCCATATCTGTTGTCGTGATAAGAATGCCATTGCCATGCGTTCTTTATTCCTTGGAGCGTATATCAATGACATTACCAATATGCTGATTATTACAGGAGACCCGGTGCCGTCACTGGTGCGTCAGACGATCAAGGCTGTCTTTAACTTTGACTCTGTGGGATTGATGAAAATTGCACAGGAGATGAATACAGAGAACTTCCCTGCCAGACCGTTAAGCTATGGCGGTGCGATCAGTCAGGGCAGGAAGAATCTGGATGTAGAGATCATGCGTGTGAAGAAGAAAATGGAAGCAGGTGCTGAGTTTTTCCTGACACAGCCTGTTTTTTCCAAAGAAGATGCCGAGCGTGTGCGCAGAATCAAACAGGAGACCGGCGCCAGAATACTGTGCGGCATTATGCCTTTTGTGAACAAAAGAAATGCCCTTTTCATGAAAAATGAGATTGCGGGCATCATTGTGCCGGATGAAGTCATTGCACGGTATCCTGAGAATGGAACGAAGCAGGAGGGCGAAGCTGCAGGCGTGGAGCTTGCCCGTGAAATTATGGAATTTACTGCTGATTTTGCAGATGGCTATTATTTCTCTTTTCCTTTTAACAGAGTCTATTTACTGGAACAGATTCTGCGGTAATGTTGCAAATGTTTAAATTTTTCCGACGAAAGTGTTAAGTATCCCCTGAATTATCCGATAAACATAGTAAGAAGTATAAATTGGATGTATAGATAAGATTCCGAGTGTACATCGTAAAGAAAGGAGGAGTCGCTGATGCGTATAGATGCATATAATCAGATTCAACAGATATATGGAAGTTCCAGTATCAAGAAGACAGAGGAGAAGAAGGCCTCCACTACAGGCTTCAAGGATCAGCTTCAGCTTTCAGCAGCCGGTAAGGATGCACAGTTAGCCAAACAGGCACTTGCCAATACTCCGGACGTGAGGGAAGAGGTCGTAGCTCCGATTAAAGAGCAGATTGATAGCGGTACTTACGAAGTAGATACAGATGATTTCGCAGGTAAATTATTGGAGAAGTATAATGGGCTTTTTTAGGGGGAAAGTCCAGTGACTAGATAAGAGGTAATCGGGTGGCTAGTTTATTAGAGAATTTGATAGACGTATTGGACCAGGAGAACACCGAGTATGAGAAGCTTGTTGTTCTCTCTGACCGTAAGACTCCCGTGATCATTCAGGGAGATATAGATACTTTAGGGAGTATAACAGAACAGGAACAGGAAATAGTAGGCATAATCCAACAATTGGAGAAACAGAGAACGGAAGCTCTGGCTGATATTGCCAACGTAGTGAACAGGGATGTTGAAACTTTGAAACTTATTAACCTGATCCAGATGCTTGCAAAACGCCCGGAACAGCAGGAACAGCTGACCAGGGTGCATAACAGATTAAAAGCGACCATCCAGAAATTGAAGGAGATCAACGAGAAGAACCAGATGCTTATCGGGGATGCGATGGAGATGGTGGATTTTAACCTGAAGATGCTGCAGGGTCTGAAATCCGCGCCGCAAACAGCCAATTATTCCAAAAACGCATACTGTACAGGTAGTTCTTTGGGTGTCCTTCAGGGCGGTTTCGACGCAAAACAATAACACATGAGGTGAGACCCAATGTCATTATTTGGCGGTTTATATGTGGGAAAGAGCGGACTGCAGACTTCCCAGAACGCATTGAATACAGTAGCACACAACCTGTCTAACCAGAACACTACCGGTTATGTAAGACAGCAGGTTGCTATGACCGATACATATTATAATACAATTTCTACGACCAAAGCCATATCAAATTCACAGACTGGCGATGGTGTCAGATATTCTGAAGTACGTCATATCAGGGATTATTTTCTGGATATGAAGTATCGTGAGGAGTCGGGAAGGTTCTCATTCTATGAGACCTCATATTCCACAACACTGGAAATTGAAGATATTTTAGGTGAACTTGATGGCGCCGCTTTTAAGGATTCCTTAGAGGGGCTTTGGACAGCTATGGAAGAATTAGCCAAGGCACCAAGCGACAGTACCTATATGTCTATGCTGGTATCCAAGGCATCCAGCTTCGTACAGAATGCCACGTCTGTATATCAGTCTTTTATTGAATATCAGAACAATCTGAATCTGCAGGTAAAAGACATGGTAGATGAGATCAATGCCATTGGTTCCAGAATTGATGAATTGAATAAGAAGATAGCCGTAATCGAGACAGGCGGCATTGAGAAAGCCAACGACCTGAGAGACGAAAGAGATCTGTTGATTGATACGTTGGCAGGATACGGCAATATCACTTACAGCGAAGACCTGAACAGCCGTGTTACGGTACGTTTTAACGGAAATGACTTCGTTACTACCTCCGGCGCATACAAGATGGAGCTGCTGCAGGATAATGAGACAGGCTTCTATACCCCGTACTGGGAACAGAATGCCGTTAAGTCCAAGGATGAGAATGGTAATGAAGTAATTGATATTTCTGTAGCACATGTATTTAAGATGACAGAGACTATCTCTACAGATGCAGGAACAGACGTAGGCGGTCTGCGTGCACTTCTGTTAGCCAGAGGTGACCACGTAGCCAACTATCAGGATCTTACCAGCAACATGACCCAGAATAAGCTGGATGCACTCAAAATGACAGCTCTTGAGTACAATAAAGACCCGAAGGGCAATGAAAGCAAATATTATAACGACAACATTGCCAATTCCCTGATGATGAACATCGAAGCAGAATTCGATAACCTGGTACACGCAGTAGTAACCAAGGTTAATCAGGTCATAGCAGATAACTGTGATCCTAAGAGCGGCTACCTGTGTAATGAAGATGGCACACCGATGCAGTTATTCCTGAAAGCATCCTATCAGCCTTATGAAAAGGTAACTTATAAAACAGAAGCAGATGCAGAAGCAGCCAGAGCCAGGGGCGAGAAGCTGTATCAGATCTATGATGAAAATGGTAAGCCGACATCAGATTACTGGAGATACGTAGAAGAGTATGATCCGGATGACCCGGACGCAGGTAAGAACCTGTATAACTGCGCTACCTTAAAGATTAACCAGGAGCTGGTGCAGACCCCATCCAAGCTGGGATTTGTAAAAGAAGACGGCTCGACAGATTACAGCCTTGGCAAGAAGCTGCTGCAGGCATTTCAGGATGCAGAGCTCTACATCAACCCAAATGCTACCAAGGCAAGCTCTTTTGAGAACTGTTATACGGAAATCGTCAACCAGATGTCCACGATGGGTAACGTATTCAAGGATGTATATGGATATCAGCAGCTTGCAGTAGAACAGGCAGAATCCAACAGACAGTCGGTAATCGGCGTATCGTCTGATGAAGAGCTGGAGCATATGATCATGTATCAGAATGCATATAATGCGGCCAGCCGGTATATTAATGTGATCAATACCCTGCTGGATTCCGTTATCAGCATGGCATAGTAAAAGGAGGAATGAAGGATGCCATCCACATTTTTGGGATTAAATACTTCATACCGCGGATTAGTGGCATCTAACTCCGGGTTAAATACAACAGCAAATAACATTTCCAACATTGAGACTGCCGGTTACAGCCGCCAGAAGGCCAATCAGGTGGCTTCCAGTGCAATCAGAACCTATACTACTTACGGATGTATAGGAACCGGTGTAGATACGCTGGCAGCAGAACGTGTAAGGGATGTATTCTATGATATCAAGTACTGGAACAACAATTCCAAGCTGGGGGAATACGATAAGAAGCAGTATTATGCAGCAATCGTTGAGTCTTATCTGAATGATACCAAGGGAACCAATGCGGTAAAAGGCTTCACAAGTATCTTTGATGAGTATGAGGCTGCGATGGAATCACTGGGGACCAATACCGGTGACAGCAGCTATGCATTGGATTTCATTGGAAAAGCAGGTAATCTGTGTGAATATTTCAATCTTTTATATAATAACTTCAAATCCATGCAGACCGATGTAAATGACGAGATCAAGATCAAGGTAGATGAAATCAATGGTATTGCACAGGAGATTGCAACCCTGAATAAAGAAATCAATACCATCGAGATGGATGGTGTCAGCGTAGCCAACGAATTGCGTGATAAACGTGATCTGCTGGTGGATGAGCTGTCTGCTATCGTAGATGTATCCGTAGAAGAAAAAGACATTATTGATGCAAGAACAGGAGAAGCCTCCGGCGTGACTTCATTTTCTGTAAAGATTGCCGGAGGACAGACTCTGGTTGACTGCTATGATTACAGAGTGTTGAAGTGTGTACCGAGAGACACTTATCAGCAGGTCAATGCCAATGATGCAGAAGGGCTCTATGATGTGAAGTGGACAGATACAGGCGATGACCTGGGCGTACATGCCAAGTCCACACAGGGAGAATTAAAAGGACTCTTTGAAATGAGGGATGGCAACAATGGAGAGGCTTTTAACGGAAGAGTATCCAAGGTAGACCCAGATAACCAGACTGTATCTGTGAAAGTAACAGATTCTTATCTGTTAGATATGTGCAAATCAACACTTCCACTGACTAACGGTAAGATTACCCTCAGTGGTAAGGAATACTATTATAAAGAGTGGAGCTTCCAGCTGTCTGAGGATGGCAAGTCTGCTACTTATACTTTCCAGCTGGATGAAGAGAAGAATACACTCAACAATGCAGAACCTATTTCTACCAGCCTTACCTATGAAAAAGCCAAAATAGGAGAGCAGGTGAACTATCAGGGTATTCCTTATTATATGGAACAGATGAATGAGTGGGTCAGAAACTATGCAGAGTCTTTTAACAAGCTTTACGGAGTAAAGGGAGCAACAGACTACAGAGGAGACGACCATACAGGAGCAATCTTCTATACTGGTACGAATACTGTAAATGGTGAGCAGTACAAGATGAAGGTCGGCTCAGGTACCAAGTCCTACAGCTCATCGGATGATGGATATTTCAAACTGAATGCGGGCAATTTCAACGTAGAGAAATCAATAGAGAATGATGCCAACAGCATGGCAACACATACCGTAGAGACAGGTGGTATCAGCAAATATGATATCATTGCAGAACTCAAGGACCTGTCTACCAATACAGATAAAATGACATTTAGAGGATGCAAGGCAGAGGATTTCCTGATCTGCCTTATGGGAGATGCGGCACTGAATGCAGAAAGTGCTAACAGATTCCAGTCTATTTACAGCAATATTGAGCAGACCATCGCCAGCAATCGTATCTCGATCAGCGGCGTTGATGCAGACGAAGAGGCAGCAAGCATGATTAACTATCAGAATGCATATAACCTCTCCAGTAAGATGATCTCTGTATTATGTGAAGTTTATGACAAGCTCATTCAGGAAACAGGAGTATAGAAAGGTGGAAGGCAGCTATGGCAATGCGAATAACGACTAAGATGATGCAGAACAGATCTTTGAATAATCTGAATACAAATAAAACACTGCAGGAGAAGCTTACCACACAGCTCTCTACCATGAAGAAGATCACCAGACCTTCTGACGATCCGGTCATTGCGATCCGTTCTCTGAAGCTGAATTCTACATTGAACAAAATTGACCAGTATTATGAGAAGAACTCCAATGATGCCCAGAGCTGGCTGGAACTGACAGAGTCTGCAATCAAGACAACTAATTCCATTTTGGAGGATATGAGCGGATATATTACCCAGTGTGCACAGGGTTCACTTACCGCAGAAGACAGAGCAGCCATTTTGCAGAATCTGGCAAACTATCAGTCTGAGATCTATTCTACAGGTAATGCCACAAGTGCAGGAAGAAATATCTTCACGGGATACCGTACAGATACTCCCCTGACTTTCCTGAAAGACAAGACAGAGAGATATTCCATTACGGAACAGAGAGACAATTCCTTTATTGATACCATAACACATACCGTAATTGGCGATATGGCGAATATCAATGCGGGTAACTTCAATACAGCATCCTACAGTGCCTATACAGAATATCAGGTCAAGAGCTATGATGTTGCAAGAATCAGACTTGCATATAACAATCTTGACATTGACACAGATAAAGATAAAAACGCTAAAAGCATTAAACTGAGCTATTTCTCTGATGTGAATACAGAAGCTGTCAATGGTACGAATAAGGGCGCTTCTATCAGTACCACCAGCTATTCTATCTTCATGAATCAGAATGTTGGCAATAATGGTACAATGGATATCATAGCTACAGGAAAAGATGGAACAAAGAAACCTCTAACTCTGACACCGGATGACCAAGAATACACCATTGATGCGAATACTAAGATATCCATGGATGCAAAAGGTAAGATTACCATTACCGAAAAGGGCAATCCTGACCAGACGACCACGCTGCAGACTAAGACAGAGACTGATGCAGCAGGCAAGAAGACCTATACCTTCGCAGACCGTACGGAGACTTCGCTGACGATTACAAGCTTCTCCAAGACCGCATCGGATGATGCCTATGCGTCTGTATACGGAGATGCCAATGCCAATAATATCACCTATGTTGCAGAGACAGGTGAACTGCTTCTTGGCAAGAACGTACAGAACAAGCTGGCAGCACTGTCCATCAACAATGAAATCCGCATCAGCTATGATAAGAGCAAATGGAAGACCGATGACATTGACCCGGTCCATTACTTCTATGCAGAACGTTATGTAGATACAAGAGCTGCTGATGATCCTTTGGTTTATAATGAAGAGAAGCTGACCACTCCTAAGGGCAATGTAGCAAAACAGATTATTGAATATGACATCGGAAGCAATCAGTCTATCCGTGTTAATACCACTGCTGATGAGATTTATACCCACAACATGGGCAGGGATGTAGGCGAAGTGAAGGCACTTCTGGAGGAGTATGATTCCCTGGAAAAGGCATATGATACCGTAAATTCCCTAATCAAGTCCGGTAAGTATGAAGGAACAGATCTGGATACACTGAACAAGCAGTTAAATGCGCTGGACAAAGCAAGAGCACTGTCCAAAGCAACACTACAGGAGAGATGCGAGGGCTTACAGAGTATTTTCAAGGGATATACCAATCAGGCAACCCTGACCAGAACGGATGTGGGAAGCCGTGAATCCCGGTTGAAATTAATACAGAACAGATTAAGTGCCCAGCAGACCAACTTCCAGGAGCTGGTATCTGACAATGAAGATGCAGACGTAACGGAACTGGCAATCCAGTTAAAGAGCGTAGAGCTGACCTATGAGGCTGCTTTATCTTCTATCAGTTATGTGATGAAGACTTCTTTATTGAATTTTATTTAAAACCCAGCACACAATTGTCAGAAAAATGTGGATATGCATACATAAATGTGTTACAATAATAACAAAACAATGCTTGAATCAATGGATGGCTTGAATGGAGAGAATGAATTATGGTAGAAATTAACACAAGAATATTTGGCAAAATTGCAATCGAAGAGGAAAAAATCATTCGCTTTGAAAGTGGCATACTAGGATTCCCACAGCTAAAGGACTTCACACTGATCTATGATGCGGAGAAGGGCAATGATTCCAGCATCAAGTGGCTCCAGTCCATACAGGAACCGGCATTTGCAATGCCCGTCATGAATCCTGAACTGGCGATGCCGGGTTATACACCGAGGTTTGACAGAGAATTGCTGGCGCCTCTTGGCGGCAATCTGGATGCGGACAATATCCTTATGTTAGTCACAGTTACTGTACCAAAGGACATTACGAAGACTACAGTGAACCTGCGTGCGCCAATCATTGTCAGCACAGACAACAGAAGGGCACTACAGCTGATCTGTGATGATGAAAAATACAGTATCAAATATGCCATTTACGATACATTAATGGCAACTAATGCATAGAGCATCACAAGACAAGAAGAGAAGGCAGGTGAAAGGTATGCTGGCATTATCCAGAAAAAAAGGCGAAGCCTTAATAATCAATAATGACATAGAGATTACGATATTGGAGATCAAGGGAGAACAGGTGAAGATTGGAATCAGCGCACCAAAGGAGGTTTCTATATATCGTAAAGAAGTATATATCCAGATCCAGGAAGCCAACAAGGCAGCCTCTGACACGGCAGGAGTAGAACAGTTAGCCAATTTGTTAATGAAATAATCGTGGACATCCATGTTTTAGGAAAAATGTTTATAGCTTCTATAAACATTTTTTCTTTCACGGACGATATATATCTTAGAAGTAGATATAACTATTCAAGAACCTATAAATTGCGCCAAATATGACTGTGAACAAGCATATTCTGTTACAATTTGCATGGCGCTGGATAGTTTCTATATACGTGAAAGAACATGGAGGTGAATAACATGTATGTAGAACCGGTACGGGGGATGTCTGCTACGCAGACACAACAGAAAGCACAAATGACAACAGACACAGAGAATACAATTCATGCTCAGTCCACGGAGGGAGAAGCAGAATATACATCATATGACTCTACAACACCAAAAACATCTGCCTCACAGACGCCGACGACAGCACAGATGCAGTCAGCAGAGAATGAGAAGCTAAAGAAAGCAATTGAGAGAATGAATGAACAGCTTCCCAATTCGGAAGCCAAATTCGGTATCCATGAAGCTACCAACAGAGTGATGATCAAGCTGGTAGATAAGGATACTCAGGAGGTCATCAAAGAGATACCGCCTGAAAAGACATTGGATATGTTAGCAAAGAGCATGGAGATTGCAGGAGTTCTCTTAGACCAGAAGCTATAAGGCCTGCACTTACATGGGAGGGAAATACACATGTCAGATTTATTAAGAATGACCGGTATGTACTCAGGAATGGATACAGAGAGCATTGTATCCCAGTTAGTAAAAGCAAAGAGCACGAAAGTTACCAATTTAAAGAACGAACAGAAGAAGCTGGAGTGGAAGCAGACTGCATGGCAGGGTTTAAACTCCAAGATTTACAATATGTACAGTAAGACTCTGTCAAAATTGCGTTTGACAAGTACATACAGCCAGAAGAGTACAACCTGTTCAGATACAACCAAGGCAACAGTGGTAGCAGGCTCTTCAGCAGTCAATGGCACACAGACTTTGGAAGTAAAGTCGCTTGCCAAGTCAGGTTATCTGACCGGTGCCAAGCTGGCAAAGAAAACAACAGAAGAGAAAAATGAGGACGGCAGCTTCAAGACTACAACATGGTCAGCTTCAGATAAATTATCCGCCATTGACAAATCTTTATCCGGTAAAAAGATATCCATTAAAGTTGGAACCGGTGATGCTGCCAAGTCAACAGATATTGAAATTACCAGTGATATGACAATTAATGATTTCGTTGGTAAATTAAAAGATACCGGTGTGAATGCAAACTTTGATACCGCAAATCAGAGATTCTTCATCAGCTCAACAGGAACAGGTTCGGCTAAAGAGTTTACTTTAAGCGGAGACGGACTGGCTTCACTGGGACTGGATACTTCCGTAGACTACAGTCAGGGTACAGTTGCAAGTGTAGACAAGACAAGCAGTGTAACCAAGATAGCAGCACAGGATGCAGAAATTGTACTGAACGGTGCTACATTTACATCAGATTCCAATACTTTTTCAGTAAACGGATTGACGATCAATGCAACTGGTGTGACAGATGGCGAAATCTCTATCGTAACATCTACTGACTATGATGGCATTTACAATACAATTAAGGATTTCTTCACAGAGTATAATGACCTCATTAATGAAATCGACAAATTGTATAATGCAGATTCAGCCAGAAAATATGATATGCTGACAGATGATGAGAAGGAGAGCATGACAGATGACGAAGTAGAGCAGTGGGAAGATAAGATTAAGAGTGCATTACTTCGTAAGGATGGCAATCTTTATTCCATTATGAATGCCATGACCTCTACTATGCTGGATGGTTATTATAAGAACAATCTTACCGATTCGCAGAAGAAGAACATGACACAGAGTGAGATTGATCAGTGGTATAAGGAGAATGGTGGAACCAAGTTCTATCTCTCGGATTTTGGAATTAAGACCAAGAGCTACTTCGAATGTGAAGATAACGAACATCATGCATACCATATTGATGGTGATGAGGATGATGAATATTCAGGGACCAAGACAGATAAATTAAAAGCTGCAATTGCAGAAGACCCAGAGGGTGTAGCAGAGTATTTTGCTTCTCTGTGTAAGACACTGTACTCCAAGCTGGATGAGACCATGGGTAAGAGTACAGACTACAGCAGTATGTATAAGGCATACAATGATAAGCAGTTGAAGAAAGACTACGAAAGCTATACCAAGAAGATCAGTGCGGCAGAAGATGAACTCAGTGATTATGAAGACAGATGGTATGACAAATTCGCATCCATGGAAACTGCATTATCCAAATTGCAGTCCCAGCAGAGCTCAATTTCAGGTTTACTTGGAAACAGATGATGAACAGGGGAATAGTCCGGTTACAGATTGGATGGTATATAACAGGAAAGAAGGATAAAGCGCATGATAAGACAAAACGGTTATGCACAGTATCAGAACAGTAAAATTATGACAGCATCACCTGCAGAATTGACTCTGATGTTATATGAGGGGGCAATTAAGTTCGGAAATATTGCTATCATGGCAATGGAGAACAACGACCCTGCCAAAGCCCATGAAAATGTAGTCAAGGTAGAGAAAATCGTTCAGAACTTCCGTGAAACATTGGATAAGAAATACCCAATCTGGGAAGATTTCGAGAAGATCTATGCATATCTGCTCAGAAGATGCCATGAAGCCAATATTGCAAAAGACCCGGAAATCATGCAGGAAGTAGT
>ERZ1026878.1522-NODE-1522-length-13651-cov-23.157914_pt1 | contig 13651 bp, 7 predicted proteins | sample MGYA00380169_ERZ1026878 | MGnify/ENA primary metagenome ERZ1026878 (study PRJEB33269, sample SAMEA4719805) | human gut metagenome | biome: human-associated habitat; feature: organic feature; material: feces | place: Cameroon | collected 2013-10 ...
CGGAGGGAGAAATGGAGCCGCCAGCCCCGGCAGTTGCCTTGATGGTGTAGTAGCTATAGCCGCTTCCGCCGTTGCTGCCGCTTCCGCCACTGCCTTCATTACCGCTTCCGCCACCGCCTTCATTACCGCCTGTGCCGCTATTGCGCAGAATCGTCAGCGTGTAGGTTTTAGCACCGATTCTCACGACAATGTCGGTTGTGCCGCTGTTGGGGATGGCAACGGTTGCGCTGCCGCCGGTGGACAGAGCCTGTCCGTTGATGCTCACGGGCTCGCCGTTTCCAGACACCGCTGTGACTAGCGTAGATGTTGCTCCGCTATCATTTTGCAGCGTATAGGTATAGTTCGTTCCGTTGGCGGTAAAATCGCCGAGCCCCACTGCCAGACCTTCAAAGGTCAGAAGGTCTTTACCGGGCACTGCGGCTCGCACCACTACGCGGGTGCCAAGCCGGGAGAAGGTGACGGTTTCCGTCTGGAAGGTTTCCCCGGAGATGGCACCGCCAATACTGGTCTTTTTCGTTTCCAGAACGGTCCCGGCAGCATCCAGCAGCGTGGCCACCAGCTCTGCGCCAGTCTGAGACTGCAGGCAGTTGTTGCGCAGGGTAATGGCGGCGGTGCTGTGACCGTTGCCGTCGTTCCCCTGTGTCACATCCATCGTCAGCTGCTCTCCGGTGCGGGCCAGTGCGCCGGTCATATGGACGCTGGCCTCGCTGTCACTGCCGTTATACTCCGGCAGGCGCTGATTGCTTCCCGTTCCACCGATCAGGCCTTCCGCCCACGCCTCGGCGTACAGATAGGTACCCACATTGGGGATCTCGGTTTTGCCAATGGATGTCATATACTCGCCCAGATCATAGGTCAGGTCCAGTGTAAAGGTTCCCTGATCAATGCGGGCGAGGGCGCTGTCTTCGGAAATGGTGATTTCATTACCGCTAACCGATACGCCGTTTGTGGTGCAGGCTACCTCTGCAGGTTCGGTATGCAGATCATCCGCATAGAACGCAAGCTTCACCTCGCGGCTCTTTCCGCCGGCCAGCGTGGCGGCAGAGGAATTATAGAGGGTCATGCGCACCGTGCGCTTGCCGGCGCTCTCCGCAATCACTTCCATTTGTGAGATGCCAATGTCGGGATAATCCAGATACACTGTGCCGTTTTCGTGGATGCCGCCGGCGGCGGTGATGGTATAGCCCGGGTCGGTCACGCGGTCCTTCACATAGTGCCAGACGGTAAGGGTGGTGCTTTCATTGGGCAGCAGTTTTTCCGTAATGGTAGCGGTTTCCCCGCTGCCAAGGCTGACCATTAGGTTTGTCACATCGTTCAGCCCGGTGTTGCGGATGGTAAAGTGAATGGGTGTCAGGCTGTTCAACGCCAGCGTTGCATAATCCACACCGATCTGTTCCACTGCCACCGCATCGGTGACAAAATCAGAGGTAGCGGTATAGAGGATCGTTTCCTCACCCGGAACGGTCACGCCGCCGATTACCTGCGGGTTTTCATCGTCATACCGGGTGGCCTGAATGGCGGCCTGCACCTGATTGGTGCCGCTGACATAGGCATCAAAGTGGTCAGCCAGCGTGCGATCCGGCAGCTCTGCCAGTTCCAATGGTGCGGACAGAGTGTAGGTATTTGTGGCATAGCGCAGCTTGGCCGCCTTCAAAATGCCGTGATCTACCGCGCCGTTGGCGTTATTGACAGTCTCATTCCAGACGATGGTAAGATCATTGCGGCTGCGATGATTCCCGCTGAGGGAAGCGAAGCGGAAGTCTCCGCCCACGACGGCGTTGCCGCTGCTGGTCAGGGTCGACAGAGAGCCGGGGAAACTGTTGGACATGGTGCCGCTGCCGTCCACAGCCAACAGCTGAATATCGCTGCTGCCGTCTCGGACACTGTGCCAACCGATGACAAATCGGTCATCCCCGCTGCCGAAATTGGCTGCAACGACCTGGGAGTTTTCGTCAAGATTGCTGTCACAGGTCGCCAACATGGCTGTACCGGGAGTTCCGTCAGCAGCCACGGTACAATAGGCGATCTCGTAGGCGGAGGTATCTCCGGTTCCGCTGCGGTCCAGCGAGTAAACCGCCATAGCGGTTCCGTCGGGCAGCATGGCCGCCTGCAACGCCTTCACGCTGCCAGTAGCACCGTTATAAAGCATTTTTGCCTTGCTCCAGGTGCCGTTAGTGCTGTCATAGCAGCTGTACATGATACAATCTCTGGTCGTAAAATTCAGCAGGTTGTTGCTGCCCTGCGTACCGGGATCGGGGGTGTAGACGTTGCGCCAGAACACGATGGCTTTGCCGTCGCCGCCCACTGCCGTGGCTGGGGCCAGATCCGGCGTGCCGTCGTTGGTTAGGCGGGTGGAAGTCCAGGTTGTGCCGTTATAGACGGACACTACGATCTCCGTGCTGTTCATCAGCAGGTTTTGCTCTTCCAATGTCACGGCATCACCGGCATTTTTACCCGGCAGGTCGGTGCCCATGCGAACCCAAGCCGCCGCCGCAAAGCTGCCAGTGCCGGACAAAGAAACGCTCGTGTCGCCGTAGCCGGGGAACCCTGTGGGAGCGTCAATTTCAATGGAGGGAGTATAGACGCCGCCATTGAGGGTGGAGAAATGCGCCCGGCTGTCGTAAATACTACTGCTGTTGCCGTCATTGATGTAGGTCAATACCTTCCCGTCATCGCTGAGCTGTGGATAGGATGTGGGGTTGGCATTGGTCTGGATGTTTTCCAGCCCACTGGTGGAGTTCAGAGAGAACAGCATCATCCGCTGCTGGGGCTGGCCCCAGGTACGGGCATATTGCTCCAGATAGTCCCGGCTTTGGAGCGTTGCACTGCCAGAAGCCACCTGCATTCCGCTCTGGGCCGCCGCCATCCGCAGCGAAGCAAGGCTCAGCCCACTGGTGGCGCTATTCCAGTAGTCGTCGATTGTTTTCCAGTCATTAAAAGTCCTGGTGGCTCCAAGGGTTCCGGAGGCGATCACCGCCTCGTAGGAGATAAACAGGAAGGTTGCCACAAATTTGATTCCCACTTCGCTTTGGATCCCCAGGGCCTGACCGTTGATCTGGCGCTTTGTCTCGTCGGCAAGATAGGTGCGGGAAAGGAACTTATTCTGACTGTCCACATCCAAATTGCCGAATAGGCCGATCTTCAGCGCCACGACCGAATAGTCAAAGCCAATACCGCCAAACGCGTGGACATAGGCGTTGATACGCAGCGTGGTCAAAAAGTCATTCACTGCCGTGGCCGTGGGATCGCTCCAGGCAAGCTCTGTACCCTCGCCCTGCCGGCCGTAGCGCACTGCGGTACGGAAATCCAGCTGAATGGCACCACCCAGCTCAAAGGTTGCTGTCAACGGCACAGGACCAGCCATGGCGTTCACGCTGAAGGAGAAGCCCACACCAACACCGGTGGTAAATCCGCCGCCTACGGTGAAAACCTCCCACTCCTTCTTTTCGGTGTTATAGCGGATTTCCGCTTCGTAAAAGCCCTCCAACTGCAAGTTGAGATCCGTGCTGGTGACATTGTCGGCTATGGAGTTGGTTTTGTAGTCCCCCTTGGGATCATAAGTGCCCTGGGCCATCTGGCTCAGGTCCCCGGTCCCGGGCACACCCACTTCCAGGTTCTGCGTCAGCACATTCGCACCCAACGCCACGCCGTCCTCAGAATAATCCATGTCCTCCATCTCCAGCGTATTATACCCGGCCCAAATCATGGCACGGAACACGGAGGGATCTTCGCTGGGGGTGATAATCATTTTGAACACGGAAGTGTCCACCGGACCGCTCAGATCATCCAGCCGTCCGGTCAGCACCTTGAGAATGTTACTATCGCCCACTCCGCCAAAGTCGACTTGATTCACTCCACTGGAGGATCCCATCGTCGCCAGAATACCGGTGACGCGGTCATCCTCTGTCACCTTGGGCACTCGGGTCAGATCAACGACCCGGAAGGGCATTATTTTCTCTTGCAGCAGGCTGCCGTTCAGGCTCAGCTGCGTTTTCATACCCACATCCTTGCCGTCAGCGATCCATCCAGAGGTGGTCATGGTGGTCTCGGTGAGAGTCAGATCGTTTTCCGCTACGGGGATGGATGAGAAGGGATACTGCTTGGTACTGCTGCTCTGGGCGGCAGGAATAACGCCGTATTCGTCCGCCAGCTTGAGACTGTAATTCCGCGCGTTGGCAATCTTCTCGCCCCAGAGGAACATGGTGGTGTGCAGTCTTGCTGTTTTAAAGCTGCTGTTAGGTCCAATCTTCCCAGTCGAGCTGCGGACATCCACCTTCTGACCGTTGGCAAGACCGTAATCAACGCTTTGCGCCACAATGAAGGGTTTGTTTTCCTCCCCCGCCGGCACGCGCTCCAGAGAGACAACGCCCTCTGCGGTGCGCATTACATCGTCCACGCCCAGCTTGCCGTTGACGGTCAGCAGCAGCGGATAGTACTTGTCGCCGTCAATTGCGCTGATCTCCAGAATGTACTCCAGCTGATCCAGAGCAGAAAGCGCCGTGGTGTTGCTCTCGCCCTTTTCGGCCGACCAGAACTGGGTGGAATCCAGATAGACGGTTATATTTCCCGCCGCATCCGTGGTATAGGTGTCGCCGGTGATGCCGCTGACAAGTGCTCCTGCCCTGGAGCCCAGCAGAGCTGTCTCGCAGTAGCCTCCGTTTTTATAAACGCCTCCACGAACGGTCACCGTCTTGTTCGCCAGCGGATCGCCGCCCGGCGTGATGAGCGTCACAGATGCCCGGGCGACTCGCCGAAGGCTGAAGGTATTCAAGGGATAAAGCTGCAGTTTTGTGGCATCCCGCTCGCCGGAACGCAGATTTTCTTTATAGATGGTGCCCAGATAAATATCCGCGCCGGAGCCGGACCGCAGAGACACCTCACTGGCGATTCCGTTGGGTTCGTAAAGCGCCAGCACGCCTTCACTGTTGGTCGTGACCGTTTTGGGCACACCTTTGCCGTCGGTGTATTGCAGCGTAGTTTCCGCTGCAGGCGTCAGCTGGAAGAGATAGAACTTATTTTGCAGCGTTTTCGCTGTCACCTGTACGGCGGCATTCATGCCCGTGGCGGCATGGGTAGCCGTGACGGTTGCGGTGCCGTTGGCCAAGCCGGACAGCGCCATTTTGGTTTCGGGAAGGTAGGAATCAAAGGAGAAGTTTCTGATGTCCTCATACAGTCCGCCCTGCTTGTAGTTGACGGAAATGGCATTGTTGTTGCTGGAGAGCCACCGGATGCCGTCTTTAAAGGAGTTCCATCCGTACTCGTCATAGTTGATGCCTATGTACTCGATCAGCCCCAACTCCTGGCGCAGCTGCAAAATTTCAGCTGTAACGGTGGGCAGGCTGCCGCTGACCTTGGAGGTATTGTCCATGGTCAGCTTAGAAATCGTTTCTCCTTTGTCGTTCTGCACCTTCAGTGCGTCGGCATCGTAGACATACAGGGGGAAGGAGTCGGTGCTGGGAGATTCCTCACCAGGATTCTCCACGCTCAAAACCACTTGATAGGTGTCCTTCAGATTGCCGGCTTTCACACTCTGTAATGACAGGGGGAAGCTCCCGGAGGTGCCGGATAGGCGCTCACTGTCCACCACTTTGGTTGTGGTGTTGTCCTCTGTGACCCGGGTGATGGTCAGCGTGGGCTGCAAAGGGGCGCCCTCAGTGGTGTTTTCCACCGACCAGTCGATATTGACGGCACCGTCGGTATCCTTGAGGTAAATGCTCTGGGGCGGTGTCAGCTTGGCTGTGGCAGGCGGTGCCTGCACGATGATCCAGGCAAATGCCGACAGGCGGACGTCCTCACCGCCGGCGTTGGGGTGCGGCATGGAGACCAATACCGTGTAGGCAGGGGTATTGCCGTTGGAGAGCTTGGAGAGCACATTCTCCCCGATCCGCACGCTGTTTTTATCCTTGCCGACGGTATAAGTCGCAACGGGCTTGCGGCCGCTCAGCGCCGCCTCATTCGCGTAGTTGCCCTCATACAGGTCGATCCTGTAATTGAACTCTTTGTTCGGCGCCATCAGCGCGGCGTTGGAGCTCCACAGCACGGTGGCGGGCTGATTTACCCGCGTCACGATGGACGCGCCGCCGGGAATCACCAGTGCCAGGGAATCGCCTGCCGTCACGGTATAGGACTTTGACTTGCCCGTCACATCATCGGCAGTGTCCTCAGTCCCGTTGTCCGCCGTAAAGGTAAAGGTGACGGTTCCCACCTTGGTTCCTGTGGTGGCAACAACGCCGGTATCCTCGTTGATGGTGGCAATGAGCGTGTCACTGCTGCTCCATTTGCCGGTGGTGTAGCTGGCCGTCTCACCGCCTGCCCCCAAAACCTCTGCCTTAAGCGTGGGGCGGGTGGTTTTGCCGAGGGAAATCGTATAGTCGGCGTCATTCGCTTCCGGGACGACCTTCACCGTGTGCGCGGAAACTTTCTTTGCCACCGTAAACTGCCGGGTCAGGGGAAGAACATTCACCCAGTCAGGAGCGTCTTTCGTGCCCTCGTTGGCCTGCAGCGTCACCGTATAGGTGCGGTCGAAAGCAGAGGGTGTGATTGCATAGTCGCTAATGGTGAAGGCTTCCTTCTCTGTGTCCAGATAGACCTGCAGATGGATTGGTTCAACCGCGGAGTCGTACCTCAGCTCGAGGCGGAACGGGGCTTCCTTCGGGTCTGTGCCTGCCGGGGTGTGATAGTTGCTGTATACGGTCTTGTAGGCCTGCTCCATGTTGGCGTTCATCGTGAACGATGCCTTGCCGCTGGCGTAGGTGGCCGTCAGCTCGGTGGGAGCGTTGCGCATCAAGACGCTCTTCAGCGTAACGTCGCTGATCGAGTCGCTTGGATAGAGTGTGGTATCCAGCGTATGGCCGAAAACATCTTCCACACCGGTCATATCATTGACGGTGACCGTGGTGGCATCCGTATCCTGCACCGGATACCAGAGCATTGCTGTGACACCGTAGTTGTTCATGGAAAGCTCAGCGGCGGTATACACTTTGCCATTGATGGTCACGCTGGCGTTTCTAAGATCCACGAACTCGTTAAAGGTAACTGTGATGGGCACGTGCTGTCCGCTGGTATAGGTTCCCGCCGGGGCCGTGACGCTTTGAATGATGGGATTGTCCGTGTCCAACAGCGTGGCGGAGACGTTGCTGTTCTTGGTGGTGGCCCAGGAATTTTGGATTTCGCCCTGTACACTTTTCATATACAGTCGGAAGGGCAGCCAGTACTGCTGTTTCCCTCTGTTTTGCGTGGTAGACTGCAGGGAGATGTTGACCGTTTCGCCCTTGTTAATCGTACAGTTCAGCGCTCTCGTTTTGTCGCCGCTGAGCTCCAGAGATGTTCCATTGAACATGTACTCCGTCAGATAGAACGGGGCATGGGGTTGTGTGTCACTATTATAGCCATACGGCGCAAAGCCATTATAGGTCTCTACATCGGTACTCCAGTCAAACTCGATGCTGGCATCGATTTTGTATGGCTGATAAAATGGGTCGGAGTCGACGGGAAGCACCGAGTTGCGGGCTCCCTCCAAAATTCTGATGGTATCGCTTAGCGCAACGAAGTCCTGATTGTTGGCACCTTCGCCGATATTGTATTCATTTGCCAGCAAAGGAATATACATATCCCCCTGTATTGTTTCTGTACTTTCGTATCTTTCCTCATAGTTCGGCGCGCTCACTGATGTTTGTATTGTGGGGGCGTCAACCGTCTTTTTTAGCTTGAGCTGACAGTGGTCGGCATAACCGGCGCCGTCATAGAACACCAGATTTTCCGCATCGTAAAATTCAATCATCCCCAGCAGGTCGCCATAGGAATAAGAATTATCGTGCCAGGCTTGGGTACTTCCTTTGGTTGTAACTTTGACAGTGATTTCCTGACCACCTAAACTGTAGCCGTCTACCTCATAGGTCAGCTTGTAGGACCCGTCGCTTTGCTCGACGACCTTACTCGTCTCGCCTATCGAGACCTCCACACCGGTGATATACTCGCTGAGCTGGCCTTTTTGAATGCGGTAGGAAAAGCCGACCGGTTTTCCGCCGTATACAGTAAAAGTCCCGGAGCTCCAGCTGTTGTTTGCGAGATCCCCCAGCGTTTGGCTCATCATGCCGCTCATATCCACCGTCTCAACGCCCTCAGGCTTTGTGGCAGAGGCGGAATACTGCAAACTGATGCCCTGCAGCTCCAGCTGCTCCATCAGGTTATTGAGATTCTCCAGAGCTTCCCCGGTAAACTCCCTGCCGGAGAAATAGGTGTCCTTGATCCGTTGCAGCTCCTGTTCGATTTGGATCATGGTCTTCAAATCGCCCAGCGCCACCGGAGTCCCATCCACGTCGGCTATACGGGTGAGATCCGTGGTGGGATTTTCCAGCAGCTCCATGACAGCCGCCAGTGTCAACACCTGGCCGTCCAGCGTGATGGTTTGATCCACCTTGAAATTGCCGTCTTCATCCAGCAGCCCCAAAGCGTTCAGCATGGAAAGCACCTGGTCGCTGCTATCGCCGGTCAGGGCAGAGACCTGCTCCAAAATCGCCTGATTTTCCTCGGGTGTGTTGCCCAGCGAATCGCTCACCGCTGCAAACGCCGTAGTTGGCAGCATCGTGAGCGTCATGCACAGGCTCAGCAGCGCCGCTAAAAATCTTTTCTTCATGTTTTCTCATCCTCCTTGGTTTGTTCCTGCTGTTTATTGTTTTTTCTCAATCGTGTGCAAAACACGGTAACGACCACCGCCGCTGCAAAGGAGACGACGGCCACCAGCACATAGCCGCCCACGTCCTCCCGCAGCAGCATCGCGCCGAACATGCCCCATGCGGCTGTCTGCTCCTGCACTGCAAACACATCCGCCGCCTGCATCATCACCGCGAACAGCAGCATACACGCTGCGCTCAGCCCATATATGCCGCGCCACTGCCTCCGGCGGGTGTTTTCCCGCACCCGCTGCTTGACGAGTACGACTCGTTTTGCGGTATCGTACATTTCGTTTGAACCTTCTCTCTGGATTTATTGAAATGCGGCTTAAAAACCCCTTTACTTATATAGGTACAAAAAATCGAAAAAACTCTCACCCAAAACGCAAAATTTTTCAAAAATTTTTCAAAGACATTTTCAAACAAACGCAAAACGACGATACCACATGGATTTCTTTTTCCATACAGTACCGTCCTATATCAATCATTATCTTTTCAATACGCGTAGTTAATTCATCCAAATTCCCGATATTTTGCAGGAAAAAGATGTACTCATCGCCGCCATATCTGCATGCAATATCTGACGAATCACATATTTTCTGAAGTGCTGCGGCTATTTCACATATCCAAAAATCACCAATTTCATGTCCATATGTGTCATTGACAGATTTGAAATTATCGATATCCACAAATCCTAATGCTGCCACATCACTTTCTGACATATTTTCTAAACAATTTCTAACCTTATCTCTCCCACTGGTTTTATTCCATAGCCCCGTCATAATATCGTGGCTGGCTCTGTATTCGGAAAACAATAATTCTTTTTTTGTTTCCAGCCACTGATCCGAAACCTGTGTCATATGATCTATAGAAATAATCATAGACGAAAAGAAAATCATCAGATTCTGCAAATACCAGGTATCAATAATATAATCCAAAAAAGCAGTGGCTACCAGAAGGAAAACATATACCAGATACAAATAAAATGTTTTTTTACTATATTGTTTCTTCTCCAACAGCAGGGCAATTAATAATACCAAAATGTCTAAAACAAGCTACAAGATTATCGCACAAAAAAGCAATCGTAAAAAAATACGATTGCCTTTTTGACTGTTTTATAATCGAAAATAAACATTTCCTTATGCGATCCACTCTTTTATCGCTGCCGAAAGCTTTTTATCAATATCCTTTCTGGTGGCTTCACACTCATTGGGATAATCTTTTGCTGCTTTAAAGACAAATTTCAGGACAAATTTTAATCCCACCGGAAGTGCTGTCCGGAGCAGGGATTCCGGCAGAACGAAGTGCGTGCCGTGTTCATAGACAAGAGCTTCACACTCACAGGTGTGAGGATGTTCCGCCAAGCGCTTCTCCATGCGGCGGACATATTTTCCAGCCTCCCAGAAGGAATCATCCTCCGCGGCGACAAGAATCAGTTTTCCCTGGATTCTCTCCACTTTTATCATTTCTTCTTCCGTATGCGGTCTTGCTTTTTCCGAATCTATGAAGAGGCAGGTGCTTCGTTCAAAATCGCCTGATCCTTTGGTCTCTTCCTGAACCTTCTGCCAGTATACCGGATGTTCATACACAAACGGCATATAGGGAAGCGGTTCTCCCTTCCAGGACAGCGTCGATGCCCCCGGAATGGGCCATTCCTTGCATCCATCCCTGTCTCCCTGTTCGAATCCCTGCCATACAAAATCGCTGGCCGTCAATCCGATCGTCAGGGTAATATCTTCAAAATAAGACGCTGCGGCCACCGCATCCATGCCGGCGGTACTCATTCCCATAATGCCTACCTTTCGGTTATCATTACTTTTCAACCACTTTATGGCTGTTTCTATTCTCTCCAGCGGATAATTCACATGACTGTAATTCTTTTTCCCCGGAGACATACACAGCACATTCACACCGTTTTTATGAAGCCACTTTGCACCGCATTTTGCCATGTAGTCATTCGGATCATCCCCGAACAATCCTATTACCGCGCAATCCGCCCCGCCCGGATTTTCATAATAAGTCCCGTAGAAGCCGTCCTTCTCATTTTCAAAAAACTGTTTTTTCATAAATTACCTATTTCTGCTGTCACATATAGTTAGTGTTTGCTAACTTATTTTAACACACTTACACATACTTAGCTATAATCTATTTTGAATTCTTTTCAAAAATACATATCCCACCAGGCAGGCGATCAGCTCCGTGATCGGAAATGCCCACCAGATTAGAGACACACCCATCTGACCGTTTCTGACAAAGACAGAAAAGATTCCTGCCAGCGGCAGTATGATCACGAACTGTCTGAGCAGTGAGATCACAAGGGACTCGATACCACCTTCCACTGCCTGGAAAATTCCCTGGTATGCTACATTGATTCCCGCAAAAAGGAAGCTGATGGAGATAATTCGCATGGCGCTGATAAAATATTCTCTGGATTGTCCCGCATTAAACAGCGTTGCAAATGCTCCGGGAAAGATTTCCGTGATCAAAGTACCTATAATCATCAATGCCACAGTATACAGGATGCCGTATTTGATTCCGTCTCTGATTCTCTTTTTGCTTCCCATTCCGTAGGCATAGGCAATGATCGGTGTAATGGCATCTCTCAGACCAAAGGCAAGGAATAATACAAACTGCTGTACCTTATAGAACAGTCCGTATGCCGTCTGTGCAGAGGGACTGAACTTCAGGATCAGATTCATGACATAGACCATAATGGACATCAGTGCCTGCGCAATAATCGCCGGAAGTCCGATGGCATAGATTTCTTTTACAATTGTAAAACTCGGCTTCATATAGCTGATACTATGCTCAAACTCTTTATTTAACCTTATATGGAAAATAAGGAGCAACAGCGCCGATGCGACCTGCCCTATCACGGTAGCGTAGGCAGCACCCTCTACTCCCATCTCAGGAACAGGTCCCAGCCCATAGATCATAATGGGATCAAGAATGATATTTACAACGGCCCCCACAACCTGACCTATTGTGGAATATAGAGACCGTCCGGTTGCCTGTAACAGCTTTTCAAACAAAGAAAAGAAGATGATTCCGAACGAGATCACACAGCAGATCCTCAGATAACTTGTTCCCATAGAAATTACCTGCGGATCTACGGTCTGGGAAGAAATATATGCCTTCACGCCGAAAATTCCAAACAGTAACCATACAACATATATAACTGCTCCCAAAAACAGGCTGTTTCCTGCCACTTTCGCCGCTTTTTTCGTATTCCCCTGTCCCAGCGTCATTGCCAGAAGCGCACTGGTTCCTACACCTGTTCCAACACCAATCGCTACCATCAGCATTTGCACCGGGAATACCAGTGTCAGTGCATTCAGTGCCGCCTCGCTTCCCACTTTCATATTTCCGACGAAGGCACTGTCCACAATATTATAGACTGCCTGCAATGCCATGGATAAGATCATTGGTATCCCCATCTGCACCATCAGCTTATTTACCGGCATTTCCTTCATTCTGTTACTTTCTGCCATTTTCTGATCCTCCTTGTTTTTCTGCATAAAAAAAGCATGCACTTATCCCATAAGCTGGACTTACGCTGATAAGCTACACACTTTTTAGGCAGATATAAAATAAAAACGAGTAACAAAACTGGATTTACGCTGGTTTGCTACTCGTTCAAAAGCTATTATATTTGCAATTTTTTAAAAAGTCAAACAAAAATCTACCGCACGATCCAGTTCACGATCTGCACCATCACACGCCATTTCCTGTTTCCTTTTTCTTTCTCATGTCTTCCACTTTTCCATTAGCCACATCGATAAGTCCTTGTAAACAATCTTTACTCATATACATATCCTCAATCGCCATAGTTGGCTGCTACCTGTTGAATTTTTCTATTGTTTTCTGTATTTTCTACTTTCATCTTTTTCTCCTTTCCTTACCGAAACCCTACCTTACTGTCTACCAATCTTAAATGGGGGATATCTTTCGATGAATATTCCTTAATATCGTCATCTACTACGACGTATTCCCTTATAGAGGGATGTTCTTTCAAATAATCCCTGACAGCATAATCCCTATATCGATTATCACACACTTTCCCTACAATGCGAATGCCATAACGGTCCAGTTGTGCCTCTAATTCTTTTATTTGTGGCGTATTTTTCTCATTGTGAGATGAGATAAAGCCATTCTTCCAAGAGGAAATCAAAATAATACGAGCTTCTCTATATTTTTCACAAAAACGGCGAATACAATCACTGCTGAGAGAAAATGGTTTCGACCAGTCTGATTCTTTATTTAAAACACCATCAATATCTAAGAATATGAACATTTTTAAGCCCTCTTTTTCTCATATTATAGCATCATTTTGTTCGCTCTTCTAGTTTTTACAAATAAAGCGCCTGTATTCCATCCGGAATCGTAACCGGTGCGGTATACTTTTCCCAGACATTGGTATATTGAACCTCTAATGTCGTCAGTACCTCTCCATCCCTGCCGTCCTGCATTACTCGTGGAAAATTCCCTTCGCCCACATAAACTGATGGGGTATCGGTAAACAGATTACATGCAAGATAAGCGGGGTATTCGCCTTTACCCTCAAGCGGACCTCCATTTAAACCGCAGGAGGTAATTTTTACCTGTGGAATACTGCCGTCCGGCATAATCTGCAGCTTTTCAGCACATCCCTGTCTGCTGTACCAGGTATTATTGGTATGCCTGTGATAAAAAATGTACCAGTCCTCTCCGATCTGCACAATACTTCCGTGATTATTGGCACCGTAAGCTGTTGGCATATCTGCCGGCTTGTAGGTATCGATGTGCAGATCACAATTGCTGACAATAACTCCGCCATAGACAAAGTCCCTAGTAGGATTCTTGCTGGTGGCATAACATAATTCGTGCATTAATATGGATGAATAGACAAAATGCGGGTTCTATTCTCCAAATTAAGAGAAGGAACCCAGAATGAGTCCCCGGGTATTCACGATCATGAGCTGGTTGCATTGCATAAGATG
>ERZ1026878.1525-NODE-1525-length-13617-cov-9.411739_pt1 | contig 13617 bp, 9 predicted proteins | sample MGYA00380169_ERZ1026878 | MGnify/ENA primary metagenome ERZ1026878 (study PRJEB33269, sample SAMEA4719805) | human gut metagenome | biome: human-associated habitat; feature: organic feature; material: feces | place: Cameroon | collected 2013-10 ...
TTATGATGCTCTATCATGCTGATCTCGTGTCAGCGATTCGTCTTCCCAACAACCATGCGGGCGGGCTTATTGCCTGCACCGTTGTGTCGGTTCTTCAGTCGCTTGTTGTATTCCTGCTCTATCTTGTCCCAGGGAAGATTGTCGACAAGCTTCACCCAGCGGTTGGACTTGCTCAAACCCGAGAGAGACTCTTGAAGCTCAAACAGCTCGTGACTGTGGTATTGGGAGTAGTATTTCATATTGATTCTTGTTGATTTTAACACCCAAAGGTAATCATTTCCTGTGAACTACGGAAATATATTGAAAGGTAATTTATTGAAATTCAATTAGTTGCATTTAATTAGTAGACTCTAATTATGAAAAAGTTAATTGCTATCGCAGCGTTGCTGATTTCTTCAGTTGCTACATTCGCACAGCAGCCCGTTGGTTCATTCTCAGTCCAGCCTAAAGTAGGTCTTAACATCGCTTCTCTTACAAAGGCAGACCTATGCCTATCGGCTTGAGCTATGAGTTCAGCAACTTCGTTATTGAGGGTCGCTACAACTTTGGTCTGACCAAAACCTTCAAGGATGAGGACAACAAGAACAGCGTGTTCCAGTTTACCGTTGGTTACAAGCTTCCCCTCTAATAAGCTGAAAACATTTTGCCTTTGGCATAAACAGACGCAAGCGTTGTGAATGATATAAATTTTTGCCCGTCTTTCATCAATATTTCCTTCCTTTTGTTCGTTTTCTATCTTCTTTTTTACTCTGTTTTTCTGCTTGCTCTTTACATAAGTGAAAATTTTCAATGTACTTGGCCCGATTTTTATGCCTCAAGTAATGTCCTGATTTATAGCCTATTAAATTTGTTTGCCTTTTACAAAGATTTACCTAAAATGTACTTTGTTAAACTTACATAACGATTTTTATCTATATTTGCAATCGCTAACAAGCAAGAAATCAGATATAGTGGTTATTGGAAACAAAAGTCAAGAATATAACCATAAAAATAAAAAGCTTTTTCTTCAACGTTAAGCTAAAGACCATAAAGTCAATAAAGCTCTAAAAGCCGTAAAAGCCCAAACGCTCTAAAAGCTGTAAAAGCTCAAGCGCTGCAAAGCCGTAAAGCCATAACGTGCAAAAGCTTTAAAAGCCGAATAAGACAAGAAAATATTTATACATTATATATATAGCTATCACCGACATTGACGGCAAGTACTCAGTAGAAGTGGCCTAGTCAGGCTCCATCTCGTTCTCTTATGTGGGCTTCGAGACCATCATGGAGAAGGTGAACGGCCGCACGACCATCAACGTGACGCTCAAGGAGAAGAACGACGTGCTTAACGAGGTCGTGGTCATTGGCTACGGCACGATGGACAAGAAGGAACTTACCTCTGCCATCTCACACGTTGGCGATAAAGACTTCCTCACCATCAGTTCGCTCGACCCCTCGATGATGATTCAGGGCAAGGTGGCAGGCGTGAGCATCACCAACACCGGTGCTGGCGACCCCAACAACCAGGCAAGCATCTAGATCCGTGGCGTGTCATCGCGCTCGGCAGGTCTTGGCCCGTTGGTTGTCATTGACGGTGTGCCTGGCGGCAACCTCACCAACATCAACCCCAACGACATCGCTTCGTTCGACATCCTCAAGGACGGTGCTGCCTCTGCCATCTACGGCACACGCGGCTCAAACGGTGTTATCGTGGTGACCACAAAGAAAGGCACAAAAGATGGAAACATGCACACCTCTTACTCGGGCATGGCGTCATGGGACGTGATGAAGAAAGAACTGAAAATGATGAACGCTGACGAATATCGTGACGTGCGTCTCGGATGGGGCGACACCGGCGTTGACCTCGGCGGCAACTACGACTGGCTCGATGGTGTGAGCCACACAGGTTTCACCACCCAGCACACCCTCTCTATGAGCGGCGGCAACGCACAGAGCAACTATCGCGTGAGCGTAGACTATCGCAACGCCCACGGCATCGACCTCCGCTCCAAGCGTGAGGAGTATGGTGTGCGTGCTTCTATGATGCACACCACCAAGGGCGGACTGTTCACCCTCACCGCCAACGTGGCACCGCGTATCATCTACCGCGACCAGGCCGACTGGAGCGTGTTCAAGGATGCCATCGAGGCAAACCCCACAACGCCTCTTATGGATCCCGAAACCCCCACACGCTATTACAACTTCCAAGGTCAGGTCGTAGGTTCCAACCCTGTGGAGCGTCAGAAATTGGAGAAAGATCACGGCGACACCAAGCTTCTCGACTGGGACGGCACCGTGAAGCTCAACCTCCTGCCTCTGCTGATGAAAGATGGTAAGGGCAACCATAACCTGTCAACACAGGTCATGTTCGCCGATCACCAGTATGACAACAACACCTATTATTATACAAGCAACGCCGCTCCAGAGGTTTTTCTTTTCTACTTGCAACAATTTATCTCCAAACAACTATAATTTTATGAAAACATTTTTTATGAAAACATTTTTTACCCAAATCTTTAAGTCACGACAGATCAAACGCTTGTTCTCGTTAGTGACCCTCAACGCCTTGGCGCTCACGGCAGCTCTTGCACAGGTTGCCAACAACCCGAAGGCCAACGACAAGGCGGTGGTGACTTGTGGCAACGCACGCTTCACCGTGCTCACGCCAGAGATGATCCGTATAGAATATAGCGACAAGGCTGCATTCGAAGATCGCGCCACCTTCACCGTGGTAAACCGTAACCTCACGGTGCCACAGTTCACAAAGAAAGAAGATTCACAATACCTCTATATCACCACCTCTGCTCTCGAACTGAAATATCGCAAGGGCTCAGACCCGCGCACCGTGCCCGCCTCGTCGGCAAACCTGTCGGTGGTGGTTAAGAACCACACGGGCAAGACCACATGGTATCCCGGCAAGCCCGACCCTCTGAACCTCAAGGGCACCTGCCGCACGCTCGACGGACTGATGGGCGAGGGCAAGCGCTCAGAGATGGAGAACGGACTGGTGTCGCGCTCGGGCTGGGCTGTCATTGACGACTCGTGGACTACGCCCCGCTCCGACGGCGGACGCTCTTACGCCCTCGCTCCCAACGCCACCGTGGGCTACGACTGGTGGGCAGAACGTGCCGACAGTCACGCCATGGACACCTATCTCCTGGGCTATGGCAACAACTACAAGCAGGCGCTGGCCGATTATACGAAGATAGCAGGAAGCATCCCTCTCCCTCCCGACTATGTGTTTGGCTACTGGTACAGCAAGTATTCGTCTTACTCGGCCGACGACTACCGTAAGATCATGTCCGACTTGAAGAGCAACAACATCCCTGCCGATGTTATGATTCTCGACATGGACTGGCACTGGAACGGCAACGCCGGCAGCATGTCTGAGGGCCGTGGCGGATGGACAGGATGGTCATGGAACACGAACCTCATTCCCGACGGCAAGGGTCTGCTCAAGGAGATGCACGACCAACACTTCAAGACAGCCCTTAACCTTCACCCTGCAGACGGTGTGAACAAGACCGAGAGTCCCGACTATTTTGCCAAGATGAACGCTGAGCTGGGAGGCAAGTATCTCAACGACGCGGGCGACAACATCAGTTGGAACATCGACTACCCCGACTTCACCAACAGTTTCTTCAAGAACATCATCCGCGACCACGAGAGCGAGGGTGTCGACTTCTGGTGGCTCGACTGGCAACAGTGGCTCACCTCACCTTACACCAACTCGCTGAGTGAGACCTTCTGGTGCAACCATGTGTTCTTCAACGAGGCAGCCAAGCGTGAGGGCAAGCGCCCTGTAATCTTCCACCGTTGGGGCGGACTGGGCAGCCACCGTTACCAGATCGGCTTCTCTGGCGATGCCAACATCAGCTACGAGGCTCTCGGCTTTGAGCCTTACTTCACCGCCACCGCATCGAACGTGGGCTATGGCTACTGGGGTCACGACCTCGGCGGACACATGTTCTCCAACGAGCAGCTCGTCAACAACCCCAATCTCGTGTTGCGTTGGATCCAGTTTGGCGTGTTCACACCCATCTTCCGCACCCATGCCACCAACGACTCGCGCATTGAGCGCCGTATCTGGAAGTTTGACAACTTCCCCACAATCCTTGAGGCTGTGCGTCTGCGCTACTCGCTCTTCCCCTACATCTACACGATGGCCCGCAAGACCTACGACACAGGCATCTCGATCTGCCGTCCGCTCTATTATGAGTATCCCGACGTGGAGGAGGCCTACACCTATGACAACGAATATTTCTTCGGCGACGACATTCTCGTGGCTCCTATAACAGAGGCTCCCAAGGAAGGCGAAACAAAGACCCAGAAGACCATCTGGTTCCCCGAAGGAAAATGGTGGAGCGTGTCTACAAACGAACTTATTGAAGGCCCGTGCAAGAAAACCATGCAGTTTACAGATGCGCAGATTCCCTATTTCTTCCGTCAGGGAGCAATTGTTCCTTACAACCCCGCAACCGTGATGAACGTTACGGAGCGTCCCGACAAGCTCATTCTCAACGTCGTGGCAGGAAGCAACGGCGAGGGATCGATCTATGAGGATGACGGCGACAACGCCGACTATGTTTCAAACAGCGCCGTCACAACGCTCACGCAGACGGTCAGCGGCAACGAGGCAACCGTCACCGTCTCTGCCCGTAACGGTTTTGCTGCAAAGGCTCCGCAGAAGCGTGCTTATGAGGTTCGCGTGTGCAACAGCCGCAAGCCACTCTCGGTAAGCGTGGACGGCAAGCAGACCACCTTCACCTTCGATGCTGCCACAAAGACCACAACCATAGAGGTCGCCACCGACGATTGCAGCAAGGCCCGCGTTATAAAGGTTAGTTTTGACAGCGCAACGGCTGTCGACAACATCAGCAGCAACAGCTCGAAGGTGGGCTACAATGCCGCAACAAAATGTCTTGTAGGCTCGTTCGCCAACACCTGCAAGGATGTGTCGATGCTCGTGAGCAACGGCATGGGCAAGACCATGCTTAACGGCTCTTACCATAACGTTTCGGGCTTTTCGGCAGACATGTCTATGCTTCAGCCGCAGCTTTACATCAGTAAGGTGGTGGCTGACGGCAAGGCCTTCGTCACCAAGTTTGTAAAGGAATAGTCTTTTCTTGAAGATCTGTTTCATCAATGAACATTAGAAAACAAATAATTATGAAAAAGCTTTTAACCATTATATGCCTTGCCCTCGTTGCTTTCGCGGCAAAGGCAGGCGACATGTCCAACTCGCTTGAGCTGACGCAGCTTTATGTCATAGGTGACGCAACGCCTTATTCGTGGGACATCGGCGGCACTCCCGACATGCAGAAAATTGACGAGGGCGTGTTCCGTTGGACAGGCAAGCTGACGGAAGGCAAGGAGTTTAAGTTTATGAACACACGCGAATGGCACAAGCACATCGTGAGCTCAACCTCGGACCAGAAGATAGAGGCAGGCCATACCTATGACCTCGACTTCTATGCCGACAGGGCTTTGGACGGCAGCAAAGACCGTCATTTTAAGCCTGCGGCAACTGGCGAGTACACCGTTTATGTGGACCTGCGAAGCATGAAGATGACGGTCTATGAAAAGACCGTCGACGCGGTGCTTCCTGAGAAGCTCTATGCCACGGGCTCTGCTCTTGACGGCAAGATCGTTGAGGTGCAGGCGTTTGGCGGAGTGGAGTTTAAGGCGGCCCTCGAACTGAAGGCGGGTAACATCATCCTCATGAACACCGCCACGCCCACCGCCTCGACCGTTTATTACACCCCTCTGCTCGAGGGCGTCGACATAACGTTCGGAAAGGGTTTAGCCGCTCCCCTCAAGACCACAACCGATGCTGAGGCTGAAGGATGGAGCGTGTGTGTGCCGGGCAAATATACCGTCTATGCCGTGAAAGACAACAATTCGGTCTACGGAACGATGTTCAAGCCCTGCAAGGAACTGTATGTCGTGGGCGGCTGCTGCCAACTCTCATGGAACTATTGGGACTCGCCCTCTACAATACGTTTCACCAACAACCCCGCCAACGACGAAGAGATGGTGTGGGAGGGTGTGCTCACCACCAACTGGAAAGAGTCGCGCGAGGACCCGTCAAAGCTTAAGATCCTCACCACACAGAGCTGGTTTGAGACAACATTCCATCCTTACACCGCCGACGCTCCCGTTGAGGGCACCAGCAATCTGCGCTCAACAGGCGGTCCCGACACCAAGTGGACCATCTCGCGCAACGGACGTTACCGCCTGACGGTGAACACGTTCAAGGAGACTCTTCGCGGCGAGTATCTCGGCGCGGCCCAGACCGAAGCCAAGGACAACGCGGTGACAGGCATAAACAACATCAAGCGTAATGATGGCTCATGCGACGTTTTCGACATCTGCATAGCTGCCAACCACGGCATGATAAATGTTGTGTCTTCATCAGTCCCCGCCGATGTTACCGTTCATGCGAGTAGCGGACAGCTCGTCGCTTCACACGTGGCAATGTCAGACGGCATCGTGGCGTCAAACCTTTCCAAAGGGGTGTATGTGGTTAAGGCCACTGCCTCTGGAGAATCGGTTGTCAAAAAGGTTGTGGTAAACTGATCTTTTAAAACTTTAGGAAGAAAATGGTCGTTAAAAAACTATAGAACATAGATATGTTGAAAAAATAGATTTTATCGGCCATTTCTTTTACCTATCCTTTGATGCAGCACATAGAAAACATTGGTGCAGCAAATCAAGATCATTGGTGCTGCAAATCAAAATCATTAGTGCAGCACATAGAAAACATTGATGCAGCAAATCAAGATCATCGGTGCTGCAAACCGATCCTTTGATAAAACCAATCTTAAAATCTATTGATTGCGTAATTTTTTTAACTATAGATGATGCAGAGTTATAAAAACATCCTGTTCTCATGCGTGCTGGCATGCGCTTCAGCTCTCTCTGCCCTTGCTGCCCCCTGGGTTCCCTCGCTTGACGTTACAACAGACAAGGCGTGTTACGCGCCTGGACAGACGGTCACGTTCAAGGTTGTGGGCACCATGCCCGCCAACACCAACATACGTTACCGCCACGGCTCTGCCGTCGTGGAGACCGCACGGCTTACGTCAAACTCATGGACATGGACACCGCCGACGGCTGATTATCAGGGCTACATGGCAGAGCTGTTCACCACCGCTGCCGACGGCACCGAGACAATAGTGGGCACCATCGCCGTTGATGTGTCGAGCCAGTGGACGCGCTTCCCGCGCTATGGCTTCGTGGCCGATTTTGACAATCACCAGGGCACCGTTGACAAGAACGCTAACATAGAGACGGAGATGGCATATCTGAGCCGTCTCCACATCAACGGCGTGCAGTTTCAAGATTGGCAGTGGATGCACCACAAGCCTGTAAAGTTTAATGGCGACGGTTCGCTCACACAATGGTATCAGGACATCAGCAACCGATGGGTGGGAGTGGAATATGTGAAAAACTACATCGCCGAGCAGCATAAGTATGGCATGAAATCGATCTTCTACGACCTCTGCTTCGGCGCGTGGAAGGATGCCGACAAAGATGGTGTGAAGCCCGAATGGGCATTGCTGAAGAAAGATGAGTCGGGCCGCTTCTATCAAGATTATTACGGCCTGCCGTCGTCATGGGCGAGCAACATCTACCTTCAGAACCCGGGCAACGAGGGGTGGATAAGCTACATGAAAGACCGCTGCGACGAGGTCTACAATAATTTCGACTTCGATGGCTTTCAGGTCGACCAGCTCGGCAATCGTGGCGAGGTGTTCGACTGTAACCACAAAAAAGTGGAGCTCGACGAGGCCTATGAGCCTTTCCTCGCTGCCATGAAGACGGCGCATCCCGAGAAAACGCTTGTCATGAACGCTGTCTCGGGCTTCGGCACCGATTATATCGTGAAGGACAATGTCGACTTCTGCTATAACGAGGTGTGGGGCAACGGCAACGGCTATGGCGGAGCGCCAGAACAGAATTTTGCCAACCTCTACGACATCATAAAGGAGAACGACAAGTGCAGCAACCAACAGCGCTCCACGGTTTTCGCCGCCTACATCAACTACGACAAGGCGGGCAACAACAACCGGCCCGACACCAAGGTCAACACCCCTGGCGTACTGCTTGCCGATGCCGTGATGTTTGCCCTCGGCGGCTCTCATCTTGAGATCGGTGACCACATGCTCACACGCGAGTATTTCCCTGCCGCCCCCTTGCAGATGGATGATGAGCTGAAGCAGCGCCTTGTCCACTATTACGACTTCCTCACCGCCTACCAGAACCTCCTTCGTGGCACGTCGTTGGACCAGTCGGAGCTCAAGGCTGAGGTCTCCACCTCTGCTGCTGATGTGGCCATAACCGCATGGCCGCCCAAGGCACACACCATGACAACGTTCGCAAAGAGAATCGAAGACAAGGACGTTGTCCACTTCCTAAACTTCACCAACACCGACGACCTGTCGTGGCGCGATGTCAACGGCACACGCCCCGCGCCATCATTGAAGACCAACATCCCCGTAACGGTAAAGGTCGCACGCCCTGTAGGCAAGTTGTGGGTGGCAAGTCCTGACATCGACGGCGGCGCCGTGAAGGAACTGTCGTTCTCGCAAAACGGTTCCGACCTCTCGTTCGTTCTTCCTTCAGTGGAATATTGGACCATGGCGGTGGTTGAATATAAAAATGTTGAAGACAATACAGAAGATGGAGTTCAAACAAATAAGGGCATTGCATGGAGCGTAAAAGATATTATTCATCCTCAAAAGTCTTCAGATGCCAATAACTGAACAATATATAATTGCTACAACCTTGCTGGCATTAGTGTGCATTCATCAAACAAAGGAATACATGTGAGAAAAGGGAAAAAGGTTATTGTAGAATCTATTAATGAAGATTGATTTCTTTTCAATAACTGACAACTAACATTTTATAAAAACTAAAACCGTTAAATTATGAGAATTATGAATTTTACCCGTCGAGTGTTGAGCTGCGTTCTGTTCGCAGCGTGTGTCATGACAGCCAACGCTGTAGAGCGTCTGATGGTGGTCGGTGACGGTGTGTGGGGCGGTTGGTCGATTTCCAACAGCATCGTGATGTTTAACACAGCAGAGCAGCCCGACGTATGGAAGGCTACCGTAAACCTCAAGGCCGATGCCGGCTTCAAGTTTCTTACCGAGGCATGTTGGGGCGGTCTTGAGTTTCGTGCCGGTGACAACGACGTTGTGCTTAACAGCGGTGTGGCTACAGCCCTCGTGTCGTCAGACAACGACAACGGCAAAGACTGCAAGTTTAAGGTGAGCGAGAAAGCCAACTATGACATCGTGTGCGATCTTGCAAACAACAAGGTTACGGTCACCAAGGCTGCTTATCAGGGCAATGAGATCAACCACACCGCTCTGTGGATGATCGGTAGCGCCACACCCGGCAACTGGAGTCTTAGCGATGGCATCTTGCTCGTTCAGGATGCTGCCAACCCATGCGTGTTCTCCGCTACCGCCGACCTCGTGCCTGGTGAGATGAAGGTCGCTGTCAACAAGTATGGCGGTTTTGACCAGACCTTCTATCTTCGTGACCTTTCAGATGACACCAAGATGGTGTTTGGCAGCGACGACAACAAGTGGAACATCGCCGAGGCAGGAACCTATGACGTTAAGGTAGACGTAGCGGCCATGACCATCTCTATCCAGAAGCACACTCCTTCAGGCATCGGTGTCGTGAATGGCACAACCGCGGCTCCCGCAGCCTATTACACCATCGCCGGTGTGAAGAGCAACGCTGCCGCAAAGGGCCTCACTATCGTTGTCGACAACAACGGCAAGGCTCGCAAGGTAATGAAATAAAAAAGTGGTGTGAAAACGCTTCACATAGATTGTTGAGCTGACAAGAAAAGCCCGATTGCAGACAACGCTTATCTGTTGTTGTCGGCAATCGGGATTTCTTGTTGTCTTCGTGAAAAATCTTATTTGTTTTTTTCCTTATGGTTGGAGGCTGTGCAAGCTCTGTCTTTTTAAGGTTTGCACAGCTCCGTCTTTAATTCCACGTTTTCAAATGACCGTGCACAGCTTCATGACGTCTTGTTCGAAGGTGTCGCGGCTTATGGCCTTGCTCTTCACAGATGAGCGATAGTTGTAGATGGTGCGGGGGGTGTAGAACAGCAGGGCCGATATCTCGCTGCTCTCGGTCACGCCAAGGCGCACGAGGGCGAAGATGCGAAGTTCTGTGGTGAGCAGCGACACGCCCTTGCGGGGCAGAATCTTGGCATCGGGCAGAAGCAGCTTGTTAAACTCGTCCACAAAAGTGGGGTAGAGGTCCAGGAACGCCTTGTCGAAACGATGTAGGAACGAGGCAGCATCCTCGTCCGACATCTTCGACGATGAGGCTATGGACAGCAGTTCCTTTATCTGGTTTGCCTTGATCTTGCGCTTGACCAGCAGTTCAAACTTTGCCAGACGGTCAATGAAGTTGGCGCAGAGGTCGATATACAACTTTGCCAGATGCTCCCGTTGGCGGTTGGTGTCGAGCAGCCGGTCGTTGAGCGTGTGCAACCGGTCGTTGAGCGACGTAAGCTCGCTGTTTTTCTCAGACAGCTCGCGGCGCTTCGTGCTGAGCTGTCGGTTCTGCTTCATGAAGAAATAAACAAACACGATAAGGATGATGGCCAGCGCCGACACGCCGAAGGTGGAAATTCGCAACATGGTGTTACGGCGTTTCATCAGCTGCTTGTAGGCTCCCACGATGACAGGCAGCTTCTGCGATATTTCTATTATGCGCAAGCGGTTGTTGAACAGTTTCGCGTCTTCCATCGCGAGGTTTATGTAGCGTTCAGCCCTCTCCATGTTGTCCTCGCCCTGCTGATAAAGGAACATGGCAAGGTCTTGCAGCGCCATGTTCTCGCGCGTGCAGTTGAGCAGGTCGCTATGCGCCGCCTCGATAAGATAATACTCGTAGTGCTCCATGTCGCCCTTCGCGCTGTAGTTGTGAGCCACAGCACATGCCGCCATGGCATATTCGCGGGCATCATGAGGTGTGGAGCGGAGCACGCGGAAATAGCACTCAAGAGCGTTTCTGTTGTCGTGCTTCACATAAATATAATATTCGCCGCGATAATATTCGGTAGCAGGTGACGCGCCTATGAACCTCATGGCGGTCTCCAGATTCTTGCTCGCACGCTCGCGGTAGATCGGTGCGAAGACGGCATCGTTGCAGTAGTCGGCCCAGTAGAGATAGATCCTGAAATGTGCGATGTAGCTCTTGAACATCACCTTATTGTCGGTGCTGTCGAGCGGCTCCTTGTCAAGAAGCTCTATCGCTTCGGGGTAGAACCCTCCCATGCCCAGCAGCTCGGCCTTGTCCACGATGGCCATCTCTCTGATGTGGCGGTTGCCCGTCCTGGTGGCCATCTCCTGCACCTTGTCTATATAGTGGAGCGCTGAGTCGAACTGTAGCACATGAAACTCGTTGAAGATATCATAACACAGCGACATGCGCTCGTTGTCGTTGGCAGAGCGTCGCAACGAGTTGCGCAACATGTCGATCTTCATCATCTTCTTGGTCTGAAGCTTCTCCACCTGCTCTATCGCTTCGTCGAGCTTGAGCAGTTGGGCTTTGTTGTCGGCAGAGATGGTGATGACATGCAAGAGCATGATAAAAGCTAATAGTATGCGGTTCATAATTTGTCTTGTTGGATAGTTTTGTTTTCTTCCTTCCTTTCCCTTTTCCCTTATCTTTTTCTTGTTTTTCCTTCTGTTTGCCCTTGGCATCAGACGGTCTTCTAAAAGGAATAATAGACAAAGATAGCAATAAAAAACAAAATTTCTACTTTTTTACCCCGTTTTTTTATTTGATCCGTTATTTTTGTTGTTTTGCAAAGAAAGTCGTTAATATTAGCCACTAAGTCTATAATATTTCAGTTTTTTATAGTTTTTAAATGAAAGTACTTATTGCATGCCTTGTACTTCGGCAAAATGTTGGCCCATGTAATAGGTTGAAAAAGAGAAAGTTGAGAGTTGAGAAAAAATGTATTATGTACATTTGTGTTACTTTGTTCTCTTTTTCTTAGATATATATATGTTAAATTTGCAACACCTTTAGTTTGTTGAGGCAAAAACGAGCAAAAGGCAAATCGCGAACAACAATTTATTTAAGAACATAATAACATTATAAAAAATGAGAAAATTACTCTTATCGGCGTTTGCCCTCCTCATGACCCTCGCGGCCGGAGCGCAGACCGTAACATCGCCCAACGGCAATGTTAGTGTGAAGTTCTGGCTTCAGGACGGACGACCCACCTATGAGATGAGCTAGAAGAAGAAGGCTGTTGTGAAACCTTCGCACCTTGGTCTCGAGCTTGCCAAAGACAAGCACGCAAGCAACGGCCAGGACGAGCAGAACCTCATGGACGGTTTCACCGTGAAAGACCAGCAGACCTCTACCTTTGACGAGACCTGGACACCTGTGTGGGGTGAGACAAAGACCATCCGTAACCACTATAACGAGATGGCGGTGACCCTGAACCAGGCTTCCATGAACCGTGACATCGTTATCCGCTTCCGCGTTTACAACGAGGGCATGGGCCTGCGTTATGAGTTCCCGCAGCAGCAGAAGCTCAATTATTTCGTTGTGAAGGAAGAGCACACGCAGTTTGCCATGGCCGGTGACCACACCGCTTATTGGATCCCGGGCGATTATGACACGCAGGAGTATGAGCATGTAATATCGAAGATGAGCGAGATACGCTCAAAGATGAAGGCTGCCGTAACGTCCAACGCTTCTCAGACACAGTTCTCGCCTACCGGTGTCCAGACATCCCTTCAGCTCAAGACAGACAACGGTCTTTACATTAATCTGCATGAGGCTGCCTGCGTCAACTTCCCAACGATGCACCTCAATCTCGACGACAAGAACATGGTGTTCGAGTCATGGCTGACACCTGACGCTACGGGAATGAAGGGCTACGTGCAGACTCCGTTCAACACGCCGTGGCGCACAGTGATAGTAAGCGACGACGCTCGCGACATGCTCGCTTCCAATCTTATTCTTAATCTCAACGAGCCGTGCAAGATAGAGGATACGTCATGGATTCATCCCACGAAGTATTGCGGAGTGTGGTGGGAGATGATAGCCGGAGGCAAGCAGTGGAGCTACACCTTCGATCTGCCGTCAGTAAATCTGGAGAACCTTGACTACTCGAAGTGCCGTCCACACGGACAGCATCCTGCCAACACCGAGAACGTGAAGCGTTACATCGACTTCGCTGCCAAGAACGGCCTCCAGGAGGTGCTCGTTGAGGGTTGGAACATCGGTTGGGAAGACTGGTTCGGTCATTATAAGGATTATGTGTTCGACTTCCAGACTCCTTATCCCGACTTCGATATCGAGGAGCTTAACCGCTATGCTCACTCTAAGGGCGTGAAGCTCATGATGCACCATGAGACCAGTGCCTCTACGATCAACTATGAGCGCCATCTGGAGAAGGCTTACAGCCTCATGAACAAGTATGGCTATGACGCTGTGAAGAGCGGCTATGTGGGCGACATCATTCCCCGTGGCGACTATCACTACTCTCAGTCGACCAACAACCATTATCTCTACTGCATCAAGGAGTACGCCCACCTCTCGTGGCTCAACTACGCCTTCCTCATGACTGTGGTTATAGTAAGC
>ERZ1026878.1529-NODE-1529-length-13609-cov-14.070385_pt1 | contig 13609 bp, 10 predicted proteins | sample MGYA00380169_ERZ1026878 | MGnify/ENA primary metagenome ERZ1026878 (study PRJEB33269, sample SAMEA4719805) | human gut metagenome | biome: human-associated habitat; feature: organic feature; material: feces | place: Cameroon | collected 2013-10 ...
AAGTATGAATATATTTGTTATTGTTGTCGGTTATAATGCCCCATTAGTGCTTGCGCTTTTTTGCAGCACCAAGCGCTACAATAAACGCTACTACTAAACGCTAACACTAATGGGGGCGACGCGTCTCGCGTCGGGAAAAGACGCAGCTATTATTTAGCAGGGTTCGTATTTCTTCCCTTTCTCTGTCCCGACGCGGGACGCGTCGCCCCCATTAGTGCTTGCGTTTCTTGCCGCGCGTTTCAAGCAACTTATTTTAGAACAGGTAATTAAACCCTAACGTGCCATAAATGGGGAAGAGCTTGAACGTCACCGCCGAAAAGTCGGAGGGGAAAATGCTGTTGCAACCCCATGTCAAGTTGGCCGACACCGACAAGTGTTTGTATGCCTTGAACTCGCCGCCCAACTGTACACCCCATGCAAAACGGCGCAAATCGTTGCTGAAGTCGTAAGTGGCGCTCTCTATCTCGGCCTTGTTGCCCGTGGGCACACCATCGCGGATATAGCCGTCGTAAGCCTCGCCCTTGAACGTGCCATTGATGAGGTACGAAAAGTAAGGTCCGGCCTGCACCTGCCAGCGGTCGTTGAAAGCATAAGTGGCCAGCACGGGGAAGGTGAGGTAATTGTTATTCACCTCGGTCTTTACATTACCCGTCCAGGCACCTATCACCTGGCCCGATGTGCCCTCGGCCGGATTGTTGTTGGTGGCCTCCATGTGGTAGTTCTTCACCTTGGCATCGGTTTTCATGCCTTTGTTTTCGAAGCGCACGCCTATCATGGTGCCCCAGTGCGGGCCAAACTTGCGTTGCACAGCGCCCTCGAGCTGAATGCACAGCGTGGGGTTGTAGCTGTTAATCTTGCGTATCTCGGCCGGCAGCGGCATAGGCGATGTGCCGCCCAGGCTCACACCGGCGCCTATGCGCACGTGCCAGCCCTTCAGGGCAGCCTTTATCAAGTTTGTGTCCGTTTCTTTGGCCTCGCCCATCTTCTGCGCTTGGGCAGCAGGCATGAGGGTCAGCAGCAGGAGTATGCTGAGTAGTATCTTTTTCATTGAACGAATGATGATATTGTAATATTATTGGCCATTTTTCGTACTACGCTGCTTGCGCCCTACTTCCCAGCCCAAACGTTTTGCCAAGGTTCTGAAAAAGCGCACATCTTCTTTAGGCAACTCTATGCTATATTTGCACCACTCTTGATGGTCACTGCATGTATCTGTCGTCATAATTACAAATTTTGAAATATTCCGAGTTCTCTCGCCATTATACACACTCGCAATTACTCATACACCACGCGCAGCTGGTCTACATAGAGCGTTGAACCAATAGCGCCTTCAAAGTAGGCACCCTGGCGGCTCGAGGTCATGACAATGGCTATGGCATAGCCGCCGCGGGCCAAACGCTCTGCATCAAATTCCTTACCGTTCATAGGTTTGAAGGGTTCGCTAAAGTGCACCCAGTCTGCAGCCGCAAGCTCCGACATGTCGCCCTCAAATTCTGCGGGCTTGTCGATGCGTGCCATAAGGGCTATGTTTGAGGCAGTAAGTATGTTGTCGCCATCGAGTGGCACAAAATTGTCGGGGTCAATCTCATACACCACAGCATAGATGTCGGCCGTGTCGTGCATGGTGGGCTGCACCTTTTTCTTGGCATCGGTAAATTTGGCACCGGCCTTATATTTGTAGTAGCCCTCGAGCGTGACGGGCTTTTTACGCACCAATGGCAGGCCAAACTTGGTGGCCTTGCGCGGGAAGCGCGACGCCTTGCTCAACTCGAACTCGCCAACGAACAGGTTGCCGGCTGCAATAGGCATTTTGGGTCTGGTGTTCATGCCATACATACCAGTGTCCTTAGTCTCGAGCTTTATGCACTTGCCCGACACGCCACCCTCGGCTGCCGTAGTGGGGAACACCTCTGGCGACGAGCCAAGACCCGTAAGGTTGTAGCCCGGATTGCCCGACGCCCAATAGTTGCGGCGCGGATTGCTGGCATCGTTGGCGTCCATCTCGAACCACACCTGGTAACGTCCCGAGGGGTCGAGTTCAAAGTTTTCAAAGTCGAGTGCCCACTTCTCAACCGGGCGGGCTTCAAGCTCAAAGGTCACCTCGTAGGGCTTGCTCCATTGTCCGTCCTCCGAATGGGTAGTGTAGGTTTGCGGTGTATTGAAGTCGCGCGTCATGCCGTTGGCATCTGCCACCTCCACCCCTTCAACCACAGCCGTAAGGTGTGCACCAGGGGTAAGATAAAACTTGGGGGCAAGGGCCGAACGGTCGGCATCATAAGGCACAGTAAACGACACGCGGTTGTTGTCAATGCGCGGATTACCCTTTATCAAGTTACGGTTTTGCTGCAACCACAGAGTGTCCACCCCCGTTATGTCGCACTCTGCATTGAGTGGTTCGTCTTGTATGCACGAGTTGAGGGTGCAGAGCAGCAGTGCCGCCTGCATGAACAGTATTATGCGTTTCATCAGTCAGTCAAAATTGTATGTGTGTAATGTGTAATCGTGTGTAGTTAAGTAGAAGATTTTGTGCGTTATGTCGGTTTACAGGCACAACGCGTGCTATCCCCTTTTTCTCCAGGTGCAAAGTTACAAAAAAAATACTAATGGGTATATACGTGCTGATAATCAAGGCGGATAATACCGGTAAAATCGGTATTTACCGCTTTTTTGAGGGAAAAGACATGTGTGCTAATGGGCTGACGGGTAGCCGCTAACGCGGGAGACAGAAGAACATAAGGACATAAGAACATAAGATATAACGTTCGTGTTAGCCGCTTACCGCGGGAACATAAGAACATAAGATATAACGCTTGTGGCAGCCGCTAACGCGGAAAACAAAAGAACATAAGAACATAAGAACATAAGGCCGCTGCGCGGCTGACAGCCACGGACTGACGTCCGCGTGGCTCAAGAACATAAGGGCTGACGCCGAGGTTTAGGTTTTGAGGCGCTTACCGCGGTAACATAAGAACATAAGAAACATAAGAAACATAATTTGAACGTCTGGAAACTGCGTTCCCAGACTATAAGAGACATAAGGGCTGGCGCCGTAGCGCTACCATGTGTAATACTACGGCGTCAGCCCTTATGTTCTTGAGCCACGCGGACGCCAGTCCGTGGCTGTCAGCCGCGCAGCGGCCTTATGTTCTTATGTCCTTATGTTCTTATGTCTCCCGCGTTAGCGGCTGCCAAGTAGCGCTACGGCGTCAGCCCTTATGTTCTTGAGGCCACGCGGACGATAGTCCGTGGCCTTCAGCCGCGCAGCGGCCTTATGTTCTTTTGTCCTTATGTTCTTATGTTTACCGCGTTAGCGGCTGCCAAGTAACGCTAAGGCGTCAGCCCTTTCATCATTTTGTTTCCCGCGTTAGCGGCTGCCAAGCATTAGCTCCTTACCACATTACCACACCGAGCCGAGCGAGCGATTTTTCACACGGAGCAACAAAAAATCCGCACTCCCGCAACTGAAAATCCGCCCGCGCACAACATACTTCGGCATTTAATATTAACTTTGCAGCGCACATGGTACGGCCTTGACAAAGCACTGTGCCAAATGTGACAATAAAAATTATAAAACAATAGAGCTGACACCCGCAACTAAACTGAGATGCACCAACGCCTCACACACACATATATATATATTATAGGTGTGCTCGTAGCCCTTGCGGCCACGGGCAATGTGGCATGGGCGCAGCAGGACCCGGCCCTGTCGCACTACTGGCTGGTGGAACCGCAGTTTAATCCCGCTGCCGTGGGACGCACACCGCAACTCAACATCAATGCGGCCTTGCAGACTCATGCCGCTGGCTACGAGGATGGCGGCTCTACCATGTATGCCGGGGCCGACATGGCCTTTCAGTTGGGCAAGACACGGCACGGCGTGGGGGTGTACTTTATGAACGATGCTTTCGGTTTGTTCAGCCACAAGCGGTTCAGCGTGCAGTATGCTTACCACTTCAAGCTGTGGGGCGGCACACTGAGCATCGGTGCCGAGGCGGACATGCTGAACGAGAGTCTTAAAGGCTCCAAAGCTGACCTTGGCGATGCTAACGACCCGGCTTTTCCCACTACTGACCTCGACGGATCGAAGTTTGATGCCTCGGTGGGCTTGTACTACGCACACCGGCGCTGGCAGGTGGGACTGGCCATGCAGCACGTGACTTCGCCCACGGTGACAATGGGCGAAACGAACGAGCTGAAGGTTAAAGCTTTATATAATTTGACGGCAGCATACAATATTCGGCTGCGAAGTCCGTTATTTACTATAACACCCTCTACCATGTTGCGCTACGATGGTTCGGCTTTCAGGGCGGACATTACGGCGCGGCTGCAATATGCGCACCAAAAGAAGCGGTTGTACTGCGGTCTTGGCTACAGTCCGCAACACTCGGTGACGGGGTTTGTGGGCGGTATGTTTCATGGTGTGGACCTTGGCTACTCGTACGAGGCTAACACTTCGGGCATGGGGCTGGGCGCCGGACAGCACGAGATTACGCTGGGCTACCGCCTGGACCTTAACCTTGGCAAGAAGGGACGGAACTTGCACCGTTCGGTGAGGTGGCTGTAGCGGGCTTGTCAATGCGTTAATAGGCTAATAAGCAGGGCTGACGCCGTAGCGTGGCTTGGCAACCGCTAACGCGGGAGACATAAGGACATAAGGGCATAAGGACATAAGATATGACGTTCGTGCTTGCCGCTTACCGCGGGAACATAAGAACATAAGTTTACATAAGAAACACACAAGGCCGCTGCGCGGCTGACGGCCACGGACTAACGTCCGGGTGGCCTCAAGAAACATAAGGGCTGACGCCGTAGCGAGAGCGGAACGAGCTGTGCTCGCTGATCTGTAGATTGGCAGATGGGCAAACACCCTGCGCGGGCTGAAAGCCCAATGTCGCACATAGCCCAGGGCAAGCGAAGCGACACCCTGGGTCCCCGCGCAACCTCTATTGACGCGCCCTGTAAGGGCAAAAGCATAAATAGAGTGGCAAAGGAATACATGATTAAGGCTTTTGCCCTTACAGGGCGCGACTGCTCCAACACAGGACACCCAGGGTGTCGCTACGCTTGCCCTGGGCTATGTGCTACATTGGGCTTTCAGCCCGCACAAGCTAAATCCAATTCTTGAGTAATATAAGTGGGCAGGAGATGCTTCATGCACACAATATCTATATAATACACATAAACACCATTAGTACTTACAACTACTGTATGTTACACAAAATAGCAAATATACTCGCGGCTCTTGCCCTGTGCGGCCTGATGGCATCGTGCATGGGCAGCGGCAGGGCCATGATGAGCGGCGGCGAGGTGACCGGCACACGCGGCGCCTCGTTTAACGAACCAACACCCTACGGCATGGTGGAGGTGAAACGCGGTTACCTGAAGGTGGGCCTCGAAAAGAATGACTCGCTGTGGGGCACGGTGACACCGCAAAAGGACATCTCGGTGGACGGGTTCTGGATGGACCAAACCGAGGTGACTAACGGCATGTACCGACAGTTTGTGGAGTGGGTGCGCGACTCTATCATTCGCGAAAGACTGGCCGACCCGCAATATGGCGGCGATGAAACGTACAAAATTGAGGTGGACAGAAACGGTGACCCCGTGAAACCGCACCTTAACTGGGCTAAACCGCTGCCGCGCAAGCCTAACGAGGATCAGGAACGTGCCATTAACAGTGTGTACTACACGCACCCCATTGACGGCACGCGCATGATTGACACCAAACAGCTTAACTACCGCTACGAGGTGTTTGACTACGAAAAGGCCGCGCTGCGCAAATACCGGCTCGACCCTAAGGAGCGCTCGCTCAACACCGACCACCCTACCGACCCCGACGAGGTGGTGATGATTTCGAAGGATACGGCTTATGTGGACGATAACGGACAGATTGTGCGACAGACTATCGAACGGCCGCTCTCGAGCCTTTACGATTTTCTGAACACTTACATCGTGCCCGTGTACCCCGACACGACGGTGTGGGTGAACGATTTTTCGAATGCCAACAACGAGCAGTACATGAAGCTCTACTTTTCGTCGGCCAACTACAACGACTACCCCGTGGTGGGTGTGTCGTGGGAGCAGGCCGAGGCTTTCTGCGCCTGGCGCACCAACTATCTGCTCAAGGGCATGGGGCCACAGGCCAAATTTATTCAGCGCTACCGCCTGCCTACCGAGGTGGAGTGGGAATATGCCGCACGCGGCAAGGAGGGTAACCCTTATCCGTGGCAGGGCATGGAGTCGAAGAGCCAGGACGGCTGCTACTATGCCAACTTTAAGCCGGACCGCGGCAATTATACCGACGACGGCAACCTTATTACCTCGCGCGTGGGCATCTATGGCGCCAACTCTAACGGCTTGTTCGACATGGCGGGCAACGTGGCAGAATGGACCAGCACGGTGTACACCGAGGCGGGTGTGGACGCCATGGCCGACCTTAATCCGCAACTGACCTACAACGCTGCCAAGGAGGACCCCTATGTGCTGAAGCGCAAGAGTGTGCGCGGCGGTTCGTGGAAGGACCCCATGTCGTACATTCGCTCGGCATGGCGCACGTGGGAGTATCAAAACCAGCCGCGCTCGTACATCGGTTTCCGCTGCGTGAGGTCGAAGGCTAACACGACAAGTGCAACTAACAATGGCAAGAAGAAGAAATAATGAGCAAGATTAACATAGTAGTCCGCTTGCAACACTGGATGGATAGTGTGCCCGGACAGACGTTCCTTAATTATGCCTACTCGTGGGGTGCATCAATCGTAATTCTTGGTGCGCTGTTCAAACTGACTCACCTGCCGGGCGGCAACTTTATGCTTTTTATGGGTATGGGCACCGAGGTGGTGGTGTTCTTCCTCTCGGCCTTTGACCGTCCCTTCGACAAGGACGAGATTGGCAAGGAACTGCCGCACGACTATGAGACTGACGAGGAGATTGCCGCACGTCTCGGTTTGACCGATGACGACGACGAGGCTGACGACACTGACGAGGATACTATTGAGAATACTACTGCTGATGAGGCGATTTCTCAGTCTGCGGCTGTCGATCAACCTGCTGTTCAGCCTGTGGCTGCTCAACCTGCGGCTGCTGCTCAGCCTAATGCTCAACCTGCTGCGGCTGCGGCTCAACCTGTGGCCCAGGGCATGAGTGGTGTGGTGTTTGTGGGCGGTGGCGCTGCCGCTGCGTCGGCACCGAGTGCCGCTGCTACATCTGCTACTGTTGACGGGGGTGGTAATGCTGCGCCCGAAACGGCGGCTGCTACGGCGGCTGCTACACCGAATGCGGCCGAGGCGGCACAGGCTGCCATTGCGGCTGCCACGCCGGCTGGCGCCCAGCCCTTTGACGCTGAAGCTAAGCGGTTGGCGGAAATCATACGGTTGGCAAACGATGAGTTGCTGCGTCGCGCACAGGCGGTGCTCTCGCCCGAAATGGAGGAGGCTACGCAGGCATACATTGCCAAGTTGCGCACACTGGCTGACACCTTTACCAAGGTGGACGAGCAGAGCGCACGTCTGGCTCACGACAGTGAGGAGATGGCGCAGCTTAACCGCACGCTCACGGCTATCAACAAGACTTATGACTTGCACTTTCAGAGTATCAGCAAGCAGGTGGGCACTATCGAGCAGATCAATGAGGAGACGCGCCAGCTGGCGAAACGCATTGAGGAGCTTAATGGGGTGTACCGCCGCATGATTGATGCTATGTCGGTGAATATGCCGAAGCAGGCGGAGTAAATCGGGTTTGTTGATGTGACGTTGTTCTTCGCTTAGCGCGGGGCTGGTTGCTTTGCGCTTAGCGCGGAGACATAAGAACATAAGCTACATATGAGACATAAGGGCTGACGCCGTAGCGTGGCATGGCTGCCGCTAACGCGGGAAACATAAGGACATAAGAGCATAAGGACATAAGGCCGCTGCGCGGCGCACGGCCACGGACTGACGTCCGCGTGGCCGAAAGAACATAAGGGCTGACGCCGAGGAGTATGGGTTGAAATGCTGATGGATTTGACGCCGAGGGTTATGGGCTGAAATGCTGAAAATATCCCGACGCGAGACGCGTCGCCCCCATTAGAGCGCAAATCCTTGGCATAACAGTGCTTTCCCTGGTTTCAAATGTGCTTTTTGACCTGTCAATCTGATAGGAAACGCAAGCACTAATGGGGGCGACGCGTCCCGCGTCGGGCATTTTTCAGCTGCCCCGTCCCGCCCCGGTAAATCCGCTTGTGCAGCAACTTTATTTCCCGACGCGGGACGCGTCGCCCCCATTAGTGCTTGCGTTTCTTGCAACACGATATTGCGGCCTGCCCACGCCAAGCGAAGAATTTGAATATATAATAACATTACTACAGATGTCTGTAAAGAAAAGACCGGTATCTCCACGCCAAAAGATGATTAACCTGATGTATATCGTGTTAATGGCTATGTTGGCGCTCAATGTGTCGAGTGACGTGCTGAAGGGCTTCACCATGATTGGCGAGAGCCTGAAGCGCACCACTGGCAATGCCATGAAGGAGAACCAAGCGCTCTACGCTGACTTTGCCGAGGCCATGAAGGGTAATCCGGCAAAGGTGAAGCCATGGTACGACAAGGCCATGGAGGTGAAACGTATGAGCGACTCGCTATACAACTTTGCCGGCGAACTGCGTATGGCCATTGCCCGTGAGGCTGACGGCAAGGACGCTGACCCCGACAACTTGCAGAATAAGGAGGACCTTGAGGGCTCTAACCGCGTGATGCTGGCTCCGGCACGGGGCAAGGGCAAACAACTGTTCGATGCCATCAACTCGTTCCGCAACCGCATCTTGGCGCTCGTGACTGACCCGCGGCAAAAGGCTATCATTGCCTCGAACCTGTCGACTGATGTGCCCCGCAACGAGAACACGGTGGGCAAGAACTGGCAGCAGTATATGTTTGAGGAGATGCCCTCGGTGGCTGCGGTGACGATGCTGGCGAAACTGCAGAGTGATGTGCGCAAGGCCGAGAACGAGGTGGTGCACACGCTGCTGGCTAACATCGACTTGAAGGATATACGCGTGAACCAGCTTAACGCCTATGTGTCGGCCGAGGCTACCACGCTGTACCCTGGCGAGCAGTTCCGCTCCAAGATATTTATGGCGGCTGTCGACACCACGCAGCGCCCCGAGATATATGTGAACGGCAGGCGCATTGCGGCCGACGGCTCTTACAACTTTACGGTGGGGGGTCCCGGCCAGTACAGTTTTTCGGGTTACATACTGATGCCTAACGCTGCGGGTGATGTAATTCGCCGCAACTTTACGCAAAAGTATAATGTGATAGCACCGCCCACTGGTGCCACAGTGGCGGCCGACTTGATGAATGTGCTCTATGCGGGCTTTGACAACCCCATCAGTGTGACGGCTGCGGGCGGCAATGCTGGTGTGCACTTGACCATGACGGGCGGCTCGCTTGTGCAGCGCGGCCCTGGCAAGTATACGGCACGTCCGGCCAAGGTGGGCGAACACGTGACCTTTACGGTGAGCGGCACGGTGAACGGCAAGGCGCAGAATATGGGCCAGTTTACCTTCCAGGTGCGCAAACTGCCCGACCCGACGGCCTTTATACAGGTGGGAGCCGACCGCTTTAGGGGTGGCCGCATAGCCAAGGGGAGCATTATCGGTGCTCATGGCCTGGGGGCTGCCATTGACGACGGTTTGCTCAATATCCCGTTCAAGGTGCTGAGTTTTGAAACGGTGTTTGCCGACCGCATGGGCAACTTCCGTCCCGAACCCTCGGCGGGTGCCAACTTTACCGAGAACCAACGCAACTTGATGCGCGAGCTGCGCCGCGGCCAGCGTTTCTACATATCGAAGGTGCGTGCCATCGGTCCTGACGGCATTGCGCGCAACCTTAACGGTAGTCTTGAAGTGATAGTAAATTAACACAACCTCATGAAAAAGATATTTGCCCTTGTACTGCTGCTCTGCGCCACGGCTTATGCTGATGTGGCACAGGCTCAGCCGCCACGCCGGCGCGCTGAACAGCAAGCACGACAGGAACAACAGCTCAACGCGCCGCAAGGCAGCGCATACCGCGAGTTTCCGACCGCACAGACCATGCCGGCTGATGCGGCCTGGCGACGCGACTTGTACCGCACCATCGACCTGAGCAAGGAACAGAATGCGGTGCTCTACTACCCTACTACGCCGCAGGACGGACGCGAAAATTTGTTTACGTACTTGTTTAAGTTGCTGCTGCGCAGGCAAATCAAGGCTTACGACTATAAGCTTGACGGCAACGAGGACTTTTCGGCCAAGAACGAGGTGACGGCCCAGCAGTTGATGGACCGCTACCACATCTTTTACGAGTCGAAGGGTGACAAGGTGCGCGTGAACGATGCTGACATTCCATCGGACGAGGTGAAGGCTTACTTTGTAAAGGAGAGTACTTACTACGACCAGCATACGGCTACTTTCCGCAGTCAGGTGACGGCGCTCTGCCCTGTGCTGAAACGCGGCGATGCTGACTTTGGCGGCGAGCTGGCGCAGTACCCCATGTTCTGGGTGAAGATGAGTGACATTGCGCCTTATCTGGGCAAGCTGATGCTGATGGGTTCGTCGCTGAATAATGCGGCTATGATGTCGGCCGACGACTTTTTTACAATGAAGTGTTACAAGGGCGACATTTACAAGGCTGTGAATTTGCAGGACCGCTTGCTGTCGAACTATTGCACGGACGACTCTGCGGTAATTCGCGAACAGAAGCGCATTGAGAAACAGCTGGTTGATGTGCAGGAGCACGTTTACGGACGCGACAGTGCTTATTATGCCAAGCTGCGTGCCGACTCGCTGGCGCAGGCGGCGGCTGACTCGTTAGCTGCGGCTGGCAAGGCTTCGCGCACAAGCCGGCGCACGGCTACTACTTCGCGCCGCACGTCGAGCACGCGCCGCACAAGCTCTACTAAGGTGTCGACTGGCAGCTCGACGAAGCAGAGCAAACCGGCCAAGACGAGCTCACGCCAGCCTAAGGCTTCAACCGGCAAATCGTCGGGTGGTGGCTACTCTGTACGCCGCCAGAGGCATTGAGCTTGAGGGTACGGTCTGAAAGGCCAAAAGTCCCAAACGCTATCGGCAAACGCTAGCACAAAACGCTAGCACAAAACGCTAGCACTAATGGGGGCGACGCGTCTCGCGTCGGGAAAAGATGCAGCTGTTATTTGGTGGAGCTTGTATTCTTTTCTTTCATTATCCCGACGCGGGACGCGTCGCCCCCATTAGAGGTAGCGTTTTGTGCAGTGCATTTCAGGCAACTTATTAACCTCTTTACCCAGTAATTCACTTTATAATTATGAGATATACTGAGGAACGTTATATAAGTCTTCTTACAGACTTTGGATTTAAGCGCATTTTCGGCACGCTGCCTAACAAGGACTTGCTGATAAGTTTCCTTAACTCGCTTTTTAACGGTGAGGAGGTGGTAAAAGATGTGCACTTTCTGAACAGCGAACATGTGGGCGACGTGTATGCCGAACGCAAGGCTATTTTTGACGTGTATTGCGAGAATGAGCGAGGCGAGAAGTTTATTGTTGAGATGCAGAATGCAAAGCAGCACTACTTTAAGGATCGCTCATTGTATTATGCAACCTTTCCCATACGTGAACAAGCCCCAAAGGGACAGGACTGGAACTTTAAGCTGGCACACGTCTATGTGGTGGCTCTGCTCAACTTTGACATGCACGAAGAGGCTTTTGCAAAAGACTCCATCAGCCATGATGTGGCACTGATTGACATGGAAACCCACAAGGTGTTCAACGAGAAGTTGAGGTTTAAGTATGTGGAGGTGGCTAAATTTAACAAGAACCTGGACGAGCTTGACACGTTGTATGACAAATGGATATATGTGCTGAAGAACCTTGCCCGACTCAACAAGCAACCTGCACACCTGCGCAACGCGGTGTTTGACCACTTGTTTTCGGAAGCCGAAATTGCAAGTTTCACCCACACGGAATTGAAGGAATATGAGGATAGCTTGAAGGCTTACCGCGACATAAAGAACTCGCTTGATACTGCCAAGGACGAGGGACGCGCCGAGGGCATGGCTAAAGGCATGGCTGAGGGCATGGCTAAAGGTATGGCTAAAGGCATGGCTAAAGGTTTGGCTGAAGGACGGGTTGAGACGCTCAACAAAATGGTTAGCGAAATGAAGAGGGAGGGCCTGGGCTATGACTTGATAGAAAAGCTGACAGGACTGTCTCAAAAGGATATTGATGCCATACCATAATGTGGCAGTGAATAATGATTTGAACAAGGCCATTGCTGCGCGAATGCTGGTAGCAATGGCCTTTACTACAACAGACGTAAGGACATGAAACTGGTCATTGACTCTAAAATTCCCTTTATGCACGGCTATGCCGAACTGCTGGGTGACGTGACGTATAAGGCGGGGGCTGAAATTGGTCCCGATGATGTGCGTGACGCTGATGCGCTGATTGTGCGCACTCGCACGCACTGTGACAGGATGCTGCTTGAAGGCTCTAAGGTTCAGTTTATTGCAACGGCTACTATTGGCTATGACCACCTGGACACGGTGTGGCTGAAGGAGGCTGGCATAGCATGGACTAACTGCCCGGGCTGTAACGCTCGCAGTGTGGCACAGTATATTGAGGCTGTGCTGCTGCAACTGGCTGCACACGGGTGCTGGCGCGCGGGGGGTGAACTGCTGCCTGCTACGGCACGGGTGACGCGCGGTGAACTTGACCGCACGGTGTTTGGCGGTTTGACGCTGGGCATTGTGGGTGTGGGCCACGTGGGCACGCAGGTGCTGCTGATGGCTGAAAGGCTGGGATTTAAGGAGGTGCTGCTTTGCGACCCGCTGCGTGCCGCGCATGAGGGGGCGTCGGGACCTGACTTTGTGGGGCTTGACGAGGTGGCTGAAAGGGCTGACGTGGTGACGTTTCATACGCCGCTGACGCGTGAGCCTCAGCCTTATCCTACGTTCCACTTGGCAGGACGGGAGTTTTTTGGCAAGTTGCGCAAGGGGGCTGTGGTGATTAACAGTAGTCGCGGCGAGGTGGTGGACACTGCTGCGCTGAAGGCTGCCATGAAGGCCGGACGCGTGCGCACGGCAGTGATTGACACTTGGGAGCATGAGCCTGGCATTGACCGTGAATTGCTTGACATGGTGTTTGTGGGTACACCGCACATTGCGGGTTACAGCGCTGACGGCAAGGCTAACGGTACGCGAATGAGTTTGGAGGCTGTGGCGGGGCATTTTGGAATGGACGCGTCTGCTTTCGAAGCTGTGTCGGCGCCTGAGTTGCCTGAGGGGTTTGCTTATTACCCTGAGGGGGTGGGGCATTTGCTTGCGCCCGAACTGCGGCTTTATGACCCTGTGCGAGACAGTGTGGCGCTCAAGCTTTGCCCTGATGACTTTGAACGGCTGCGCGGTAATTACCCGCTGAGGAGGGAGGGAACTCTCTGATGGGTTGATGGGCTGCTAATGTGTTAATATGCTAATGGGCTAACGCCGTGGCGTTGCCTGGCAGCCGCTAACGCGGGAAACAAAAGGACATAAGAACAGAAGGACATAAGGCGTAGCGTGTTTGGCCGCTTACCGCGGAGACATAAGAACATAAGCTACATAAGAAACATATAAGGCCG
>ERZ1026878.1531-NODE-1531-length-13593-cov-6.664204_pt1 | contig 13593 bp, 10 predicted proteins | sample MGYA00380169_ERZ1026878 | MGnify/ENA primary metagenome ERZ1026878 (study PRJEB33269, sample SAMEA4719805) | human gut metagenome | biome: human-associated habitat; feature: organic feature; material: feces | place: Cameroon | collected 2013-10 ...
AAAATCGGCTTTGCCGACAATTCAAAACTCAAAATTCAAAACTCAAAATTCAAAATCGGCTTTGCCGACAATTCAAAACTCAAAACTCAAAATTCAAAACTCCTGAAAGTTTTTCTTTCCATTTTTCACAACCACGCCCTTATAGCCATTGCCCACTTGTTGGCCGTTGAGGATATAAGTCTTATGGTTGTTGTTGTGCTCAGAGCCGTTTTCCTTGATGGTCTCGATGCCCGTTTCATTGTTTTTGGCATCGACAATCTACAGAGTGCATCAGCAGCCAGCAACCGTTCTTGCCCAGTTCGGCGAGATAGGCAGGCGACGAGAGCGTGGTAATGATGCGGTCGGCAAGATGATAGTAGCCGTTCTCAGGCAGATACCCCCAAACGCCTGAATACCTAAAAATAGGTATTTTTCAAACAATGTTATTCATATATTACCTATTCTCAATAATTCTGTGTACTTTTGCGTTTTAAGAAAAGAGACATCTTATATTTAAGAAAAACATAGCTGAAAAAATGAAATTATCTGAATTAAAGACCGGCGAGCGCGGTGTCATCGTAAAGGTGATGGGACACGGAGGATTCCGCAAGCGCATCGTCGAGATGGGATTTATCAAAGGCAAGGTGGTTGACGTGCTTCAGAACGCTCCGCTGCAAGACCCCGTGAAATACAAAATCATGGGCTACGAGGTGTCTTTGCGCCACTCTGAGGCCGACATGATTGAAGTGATAAGTGTGGAGGAGGCTGAGAAAATAGAGAAGCAATCGGAAACTTCCGACTGCCAAAAGCAAGAACTTGAACAGCCATGCGACGAGGCTGCCGATAGCAACACATCAGCAGCACAACCCGACTCCAATCCTACACCCCTGACGGATGGTCAGCTGCGCGACGCTGCCATGAAGAAGCGTCGCACCATCAATGTGGCTCTTGTGGGCAACCCTAACTGTGGCAAGACTTCGCTCTTCAACTTCGCCTCGGGCGCACATGAGCGCGTGGGCAACTATTCGGGTGTGACGGTCGACGCCAAGGTGGGACATGCCGAATTCGAGGGCTACGAATTTAATATTGTCGACCTGCCTGGCACTTATTCGCTCTCTGCCTATTCGCCCGAAGAACTTTACGTGCGCAAGCAGATTATTGAGCATACTCCTGATGTCGTAATCAACGTTATCGACACAAGCAACCTTGAGCGCAACCTCTATCTCACCACGCAGCTCATCGACATGCACCTGCGCATGGTATGTGCCTTGAACATGTTCGACGAGACTGAGAAGCGTGGCGACAATGTTGACTATGCAAAATTGGGCGAACTCTTCGGTGTGCCCATGATTCCTACCACATTCACAACGGGTAGGGGAGTGGAACTGCTCTTCCACATCATTATTAATATGTACGAGGGCCTTGACTTCCTCGACGCCAACGGCAATCTCGACCCTGAGGTGGCTGAGGGTATCAAGGCTTGGCATGAGCAGTATAGCAAGACGGAGAAGGGACAGCCCGACCACGACGAGGACTTTGCCTCGGGCGTGAAGCCTAAGCACAATGTGTTCCGACATATCCATATCAACCACGGCACTTATGTTGAGGAGGGTATTGCTGCCATACAGGCAGAACTGAAGAAGGAGACCGATCTCCGACATAAGTTCTCTACTCGTTATCTTGGCATAAAACTCCTTGAACGCGACAAAGACACCGAGCAGCTGATAAGGACATCCACGGCTCGTCCCGACCAGATATTCGCTGTGCGCGACAAGGCTACTGCCGATGTGCAGAAATATATGCATGAGGATTCGGAGACTGCTATCATGGATGCCAAATACGGATTCATACATGGTGCGTTGCAGGAGGCTGGCTACCAGACTGGCAATAAGAAGGACACCTATCAGGTGACCCACCTAATAGATAATGTGATAACCAACAAATATGTGGGTTTCCCGATATTCATACTTATGATATGGGTGATGTTCGAGGCCACATTCTCGCTTGGACAATATCCTATGGACTGGATAGAGGCAGGAGTGGAGTGGATAGGCTCGATGATTTCGGAGCACATGGCAGCAGGACCTTTGAAGGATATGCTCATCGATGGTGTGATAGGTGGTGTAGGTTCGGTGATTGTGTTCCTGCCCCAAATCCTCATCCTCTACTTCTTCATCTCCTTTATGGAGGACTCTGGTTATATGGCTCGTGCTGCCTTCATCATGGACAAGCTGATGCACAAGATGGGATTGCACGGCAAGTCGTTCATTCCGCTCATCATGGGCTTCGGATGCAATGTGCCTGCTGTAATGGCAACACGTACCATTGAGAGCCGCCGCTCGCGCCTTATCACTATGCTCATCCTTCCGCTTATGAGCTGTTCGGCACGCTTCCCTATCTACATTATGATTATAGGTACGATGTTTGCCAAGCAATACCGCTCATCGGTTATGATGTCGCTCTATATTGTGGGCATCATCATGGCGGTGGTTATGAGCCGACTGTTCAGCAAGACTCTGTTTAAGGGCGAGGACACTCCCTTCGTTATGGAATTGCCGCCTTACCGTTTCCCTACTGCCAAGGCTATAGGCCGCCACACATGGCAGAAGGGTAAGGAATACCTCAAGAAGATGGGTGGCATCATTCTTGTGGCAAGTCTGATAGTATGGGCATTGGGCTATTTCCCGCATAACGAGCAACTCTCGCGCGAGCAACAGCAGGAGCAAAGCTATATAGGACGCATAGGACATGTCATTGAGCCAGTGTTCCGTCCTCAGGGCTTCGACTGGAAACTCGATGTTGGGCTTATCTCTGGTGTTGGAGCCAAGGAGATTGTGGCTTCTACTATGGGCATTCTCTATCATAGCGACGATGCTGCAGAGGAAGGTTCCGAGGAGTCGTATTCTCACTTGCAGAAGCAGATGGTTGCCGACGGCATCACTCCGCTTGCCTCTTATTGCTTCTTGCTCTTTGTGTTGCTCTACTTCCCTTGCATTGCCACAATAGCTGCAATAAAAGGTGAGACAGGCTCATGGAAATGGGCTATATTCGCTGCTTGCTACACCACGGTGTTGGCATGGATAGTGTCGGCTGTAGTATATCAGGTGGGAAGTTTGATAATTTAAAAATTCATGACCACAACCGAAATCGAAGAACATCTGGCAAGCAAGGACGTGCGTCCCACTGCCAATAGAATATTAGTGTTTAAGACCCTTCACGACCTTCATCGCCCGATGAGTCTGAAGGGTCTTGAATCTCGGCTTCTCTATATGGACAAGTCGAGCATCTTCCGTGTCCTCTCGCTGTTTCTTGAGCATGATGTAGTGCATACATTCGAGGATGGACGAGGACACTTGAATTATGAGCTGTGTGAGCATCACGGTCCGTGCAATCACGACGAGAACCATGTGCATTTCTATTGTGAGTCGTGTCAACGCTCATTCTGTCTTGAGAATGTTCATGTGCCGGAGGTTCAGTTGCCTGAAGGATTTGAGGCCTGCTCTGTATCGTTTGTGGTTAAAGGAGTTTGTGCGGAGTGCATATTGAAGAAAAAAAACGGGGATTAACGACTTATTCGGAAAGTCGCTAATCCCCGTCATTTTTTTATACTTCAAGTATTACTCTTCTGCTGCTTTGAGCTGCTCAGCCACTTCGTCGTTGATGCGCTTAGCAAACTCTTCCTTAGTCATAGTAGCCTGCTCGCCACCGCCCTGCTTACGCATAGACACAAGACCTTCGGCAGCTTCCTTCTCGCCTACAACTACCATGTAAGGCACACGCTTCAGCTCGTTGTCGCGAATCTTGCGGCCAATCTTCTCGTTGCGGTCGTCGACCACAGCGCGAACGCCCTGCTTGTCGAAGAACTTCTTAACCTCCTGAGCATACTCGTTGTATTTCTCAGAGATAGGAAGAATAGCCACCTGGTCGGGAGTGAGCCACAATGGGAAGTGACCTGCGGTGTGCTCGATAAGCACAGCGGTGAAACGCTCCATTGAGCCAAACGGCGCACGGTGAATCATCACTGGAGTCTGCTTTGTGTTGTCCTCGGCTGTATACTCCAACTTGAAACGCTGCGGCAAGTTGTAGTCAACCTGGATAGTGCCAAGCTGCCAACGGCGACCGATGGCGTCCTTAACCATGAAGTCGAGCTTAGGACCATAGAATGCAGCCTCGCCAACTTCCTCGTGTACCTCAAGACCCTTCTCGCGACAAGCTTCGCGGATGGCGTTCTCCGACTCAGCCCAAATCTCCTCGCTACCAATATACTTCTCTGTATCCTTCGGGTCGTGGAGAGAAATCTGTGCCTCGTAGTTCTCGAAACCAAAGATGCTGAACACCTTGAGGATGATGTCGATGATGTTCTCAAACTCATTCTTCACCTGCTCAGGACGTACAAAGATGTGGGCGTCATCCTGTGTAAATGTACGCACACGTGTAAGTCCGTGCAGCTCGCCACTCTTCTCATAGCGGAATACAGTACCGAACTCTGCAATGCGCAAAGGCAGATCCTTGTAAGAGCGTGGCTTGCGTGCGAAGATTTCACAGTGGTGAGGACAGTTCATAGGCTTGAGCATATACTCCTCGTCCTCCTCTGGTGTGTGGATAGGCTGGAAGGCATCCTTGCCGTAGTGAGCGTAGTGACCAGAGGTTACGTAGAGGCTCTTGCCACCAATACCCGGAGTGATAACCTCCTCATAGTTGTAAGGCTTGAGAAGCTTGCGTAGCAAGTCCTGCAAGCGCAGACGGAGTTCGGTACCCTTGGCAAGCCAGATAGGCAGACCCTTGCCCACACGCTCAGAGAACATGAACAACTCCATCTCCTTGCCAATCTTGCGGTGGTCGCGTTTCTTGGCTTCCTCAAGCATCTGCAGATACTCGTCGAGCATCGACTTCTTGGGGAATGAGATACCGTAGATACGTGTCATCTGGTCGCGCTTAGCGTCGCCACGCCAGAAGGCACCTGCCACACTTGTGATCTTCACAGCCTTGATAGAGCCAGTGCTCATAAGGTGCGGACCACGGCAGAGGTCGGTGAAGTTGCCCTGAGTGTATGTCGAGATTGTGCCGTCCTCAAGGTCCTGGTCGATGTGCTCGCACTTGTAAACCTGGCCGTCAGCCTGGAATTCAGCCAACGCCTCGGCCTTAGGCACCTCGCGGCGAACCACAGGCTCGTTCTTCTTGGCGAGTTCCTTCATCTTGGCCTCAATCTTCGGGAAGTCGTTCTCTGAGATTACGTCGCCTTCCTTAGGCATAACGTCGTAGAAGAAACCGTTCTCAACAGCCGGACCGAAGCCGAACTGTATGCCTGGATAGAGCTCCTTAAGAGCCTCGGCAAGGAGGTGGGCAGATGTGTGCCAGAATGTGTGCTTGCCTTCTTCGTCCTCGAATCGGTAAAGGGCGATTGTTGCGTCCTCGTTGATAGGACGGTTAAGCTCCACTGTTTCGCCATTTACACCGCAAGATACAACGTTGCGAGCGAGAGCCGGCGAAATGCTCTCGGCGATTTGTAACCCCGTTACGCCCTGTTCGTACTCACGAACCGAACCATCGGGAAATGTGATTTTAACCATAACAAATTAGTTTTTTAATCAAAGTTGCTGCAAAGGTAACTAAATTAAGAGACCTTGCAAAATAAACGAGCTTAATTTTGCAATGTCGCTTTGCCATTCCGAATATTTTGCTTATTTTTGCAAACACAAATAACGTTATATGGGAATTTTTGGATTTTTTAATAAGAACAAGAAGCAAGTTCTTGACAATGGACTCGAAAAGACTAAGCATAGTGTTTTCGACAAAATCTCACGTGCCATCATGGGCAAGTCGACTGTCGACGACGAGGTGCTCGACAACCTTGAGGAGGCTCTCATCACTTCCGACATCGGCGTGGAAACTACCCTTAAAATCATCAAGCGCATTGAGGAGCGTGTGGCCCGCGACAAGTATGTGTCTACATCCGAGCTTAACGGTATCATGCGCGACGAGATTGCCTCGCTGCTTACCGAAAACAATACGGGTGATAACGACGACTGGGAGCTTCCTACCGACCATCGTCCTTACGTGATTCTCGTTGTGGGTGTCAACGGTGTGGGCAAGACTACCACTATCGGCAAGCTTGCCTATCAGTTTAAGAAGTCGGGCAAGAAGGTTTATCTTGGCGCTGCCGACACTTTCCGTGCCGCTGCTGTCGAGCAGATTTGCATCTGGGGTGAGCGTGTTGGCGTGCCTGTCATCAAGCAGCAGATGGGTTCCGACCCTGCATCCGTTGCCTACGACACTCTTTCCTCTGCCAAGGCTAATGGGGCCGACGTGGTGATTATCGACACCGCAGGACGTCTGCATAATAAGGTGGGCTTGATGAACGAGCTTAAGAAAATAAAGGATGTGATGAAGAAGGTGTTGCCCGAGGCTCCTGATGAGGTGCTCTTGGTGCTCGACGGTTCTACCGGACAGAACGCCTTTGAGCAGGCTAAGCAGTTCTCGCAGGTCACTCAGATCACTTCGCTTGCCATTACAAAACTCGATGGCACTGCCAAGGGTGGTGTGGTTATCGGCATTTCCGACCAGCTCAAGGTGCCTGTGAAGTACATCGGACTGGGAGAGTCGATGGAGGCTCTGCAACTGTTCAACAAGCGACAGTTTGTTGACTCACTCTTTAAGAAGGATTAATTTTTTTACACTTGCTGTATAAGAAAGATTGGTAAAAGGGAATAATGAAGAAAGGACAGATAGACATTATTACAATGGGCTGCTCTAAAAACCTCGTCGACTCAGAGGCTCTGATGACGATGTTTGAGCAGGCTGGCTATCATTGCACTCACGATGCTAAGCGCATCGACGGTGAGATTGTGGTGGTTAACACATGCGGATTTATCGAGGACGCAAAACAGGAGAGCATCGACACTATACTTGAACTTGTTCAGGCTAAGGAGGAGGGACGCATCAGCAAACTCTTCGTTATGGGCTGTCTCTCGCAGAGATATAAGGACGAACTGGAGGAGGAAATTCCACAGGTCGACAAGTATTACGGCAAGTTCAACTTCAAGCAGCTGCTCACCGACCTTGGCAAGCCTGATGTGCCTACTTGCTCCGGCGACCGTCTCATCACTACTCCTCACCACTATGCCTACGTGAAGATTAGCGAGGGATGCGACCGCCGTTGTGCCTATTGTGCCATACCTATTATTACTGGCAAGCATGTCAGCCGACCTAAGGAGGAGATTCTAGACGAGGTGCGCTCGCTTGTGGAGCGTGGCGTCAAGGAGTTCCAGATTATTGCTCAGGAGCTTACTTATTATGGTGTCGACATTGATGGCAAGCGTCATATTGCCGACCTCATTGCCGAGATGGCCGACATTAAGGGTGTGAAGTGGATTCGTTTGCATTATGCCTATCCCAACCAGTTCCCCTTGGAATTGCTTGACGTGATTCGCGAGAAGCCCAATGTGTGCAAGTATCTCGACATTGCCTTGCAGCACATTTCTGACAATATGCTCACTCGTATGCACCGCCATGTGTCGAAGCAGGAGACTATGGACCTTATCGAGCAGATACGCGAGCGTGTGCCTGGCATCTGCCTGCGCACAACTCTTATGGTGGGTTTCCCGGGTGAGACCGAGGAGGACTTCAAGGAGCTCGTCGACTTCGTCAAGTGGGCTAAGTTTGAGCGTATGGGGGCATTTGCCTATTCCGAGGAGGAGGGTACATATAGTGCCGAGCATTACGACGACGATGTGCCTGCTGAGGTGAAGCAGCGCCGCCTCGACAAGCTTATGGCTGTGCAACAGCGCATATCGGCTGAGGTTGAGGCTGCCAAGGTGGGCAAGACACTCACTACTATCATCGACCGTCGCGAGGGCGACTACTATGTAGGACGCACCGAGTTCTGCTCGCCTGAGGTTGACCCTGAGGTGCTTATCCCTGCCGACAAGCGTCGTCTGCGCTCTGGTTGCTTCTATAATGTGCATATCACCGACAGCGATGACTTCGACCTTTATGGAGAAATAGTGGAATGAACAACAAGGAATACATAGCCGAACTGTCAAGGCGTTCGGGTTATTCTCAGGAGAACACGCAGCGCATGGTGCGTTGCGTGGTGGAGGCTATGGCGCAGAGGTTTGACGATGGCGAGAGTGTTGCGGTGCCTGACTTCGGCACCTTCGAGCTTAAGAACCGCATGGAGCGCATTGTCGTGAGTCCTTCTACTGGACAACGGATGATGGTGCCTCCAAAGATTGTGCTTAGCTTCAAACCAGCTCCTTCGGTGAAAAACAAAATGAAGAAAGGAGACCAAAATGGCTAAGGTTACTGATTTTGCTGAGGAACTGAGCAAACGCTATGAGATAAAGCCTGAGGAGGCAAGCGATTTCATTGGCCTTATGTTTGAGGTGCTGATGGATGAGCTTGACGCGCCCGACAAACAAGTTAAGATTAAAGGACTCGGCACGTTTAAGGTGACGAGTGTGGGTGCGCGCGCCAGTGTGGATGTCAACACTGGCGAGCGCATAATACTTGAAGGGAGAAACAAGATTTCATTCACTCCCGAAGTGTTGCTGCGCGATAGGGTGAACCGTCCTTTTGTGCAGTTCGAAACTGTGGTGCTTAACGATGGGGTTGACTTTTCTGATATCGACCGCGAATTTGAGGAAAACTCTAAACAAGTGGTTGAAGAGGATGCAAAGGATGCGGCGATAGAGGAGAATGGGGATGAGGATACTGAAGAGGAAACCTTAGAACCAGATTCTGTGGAACTAGAAACAGAGGAGCCGGAAACCACTGTTGAGCCGGAGACTGTTGACCGGGAAACAGAGGAGCCGGAAACCACTGTTGAGCCGGAGATTGTTGACCGGGAAACAGAGGAGCCGGAAACCACTGTTGAGCCGGAGATTGTTGACCAGGAAACAGAGGAGCCAGAAACAACTGTTGAGCCGGAGACTGTTGACCAGGAAGTAGAGGAGTCTGAGCCAGTGGAACCTGAAACTGTTGATTCTGATGTTTTGGAAGCAGATACAGATAATTCGGAACTGAATACAGACAATTCTCAACTGGAGACTGGCAATTTAAAGCAGGAGACCGACAACTCAGAACTGAAAACAGACGAACCTTCCCTCGAATCATTGGTTTCTGTTGGTTGCAAGCAGCGCAATCCTCGTCTTATGTATTGGCTTAGTACTGCCTCGTTCGTTCTCCTTGTATGTATAGGCATAGGTATGTATTTTCTCTATCGTCAGATAGAAGAAAAGAATAGGGCTATAGAGCAGTTGCAAAGTCGCCTTACTGTACATGCTGCCACTGTGAAGGATGCTGACGACAAGCCTAAGTCTGTGCCAGTAGATACTGTACAAAAAAAGCAGTCGGAAGAACAGTTGGCTTCTGCGGAGACAAAGGAAACTAAAGTTCTGTCTAATGAAAAGGCCGTTGCTGCAGGTAAGGCAGAGTCTTCTGTTAAGCCAGAATTGTCAGACAAGGCTGGGTCTGCAAGCAAGTCTGCGGTCTCTGTCAAGGACAAGGCTGCTGATAAGAAGACTCCTGCGTCCGACAGTAGTCGTCCTACAGTCACGGCTCCTTCCGATTACAATTATGATGTACGCATACGCACGGGTGCTTATATAATAGTAGGCACGGATAGGGTAGTCACTGTTAAGAGCGGTCAGACCCTCGCCTCTATAAGCAAGGCCAATCTCGGTCCGGGAATGGAGTGCTATGTTGAGGTGTACAACAATCGCAAGCAGGTGAAGGCTGGTGATAAAATAAAAATACCCAAACTGAAACTGAAAAAGCTTAGATGATTTTTGAATTTTGAGTTTTGAGTTTTGAATTGTCGCCTATGGCGATTTTGAGTTTTGAATGTTGAATTGAGAATTCCTAATCCAAAATTCAAAATTGAATAATTCCTAATCGGCTCTGCCGATAATTCAAAACTCAAAATTCAAAATTGCGCATCGCGCAATAATTCAAAACTCAAAATTCAAAACTCAAAATTCTTATATAATAATGTGTACCCTCAACTAACCCTTTCAAATGTTAAGAATTTGGAGTGTTTTTATGCTGTTTAAATACATTCTCGATTAATTTTTGCTTTTTATTTTGGCTATTCAAAAATAAATCGTAACTTCGCTATTGTTAAAAGAAGAATTATTAACTTAATAATAAAGACAAGCATATGAAGAAATACAATTTTAATGCCGGTCCATCGATTCTTCCGCGTGAAGTAATTGAGAACACAGCAAAACAGATTTTGGATTTCAATGGTTCGGGACTCTCTTTGGCAGAAATCAGCCACAGAGCAAAGGATTTTCAGCCCGTTGTCGACGAGGCTGTAGCTCTTATCAAGGAGATTCTTAATGTGCCCGAGGGTTATTCAGTTTTGTTCCTCGGCGGCGGTGCCTCTTTGGAATTCTGTATGATTCCCTACAACTTCCTTATCAAGAAGGCAGGCTATTTGAACACTGGTACATGGGCAAAGAAGGCCATGAAGGAAGCTAAGCTCTTCGGCGAAGTTGTTGAAGTGGCTTCTTCAGCCGACGCAGGCTACACCTTCTATCCTAAGGACTATGAGTGCCCAACCGACCTCGACTATTTGCATATTACCACCAACAATACTATCTACGGTACCGAAATCCGTCAGGATCCCGATGTTCCCGTTCGTCTCATTGGCGATATGTCTTCCGACATCTTCAGCCGTCCAGTAGACGTTGCCAAGTACGACTGCATCTACGCTGGTGCTCAGAAGAACCTTGCTATGGCAGGTGTTACTCTCATCATCGTTAAGGATGAGGTCTTGGGCAAGGCTCCGCGTCAGATTCCTACAATGCTCGACTACCGCACACACGTCGACAAGGGTTCTATGTTCAACACACCTCCAGTAGTGCCTATCTATTGCGCACTCGAGACTCTCCGTTGGATCAAGAAGAACGGTGGAGTAGAGGAGATGGACCGCCGTGCTAAGGAGCGTGCCGACATGCTTTATGCCGAGATCGACCGCAACAAGTTGTTCCGTGGCACAGTAGAGCCGGGTTCTCGCTCTCTCATGAACATCTGCTTCGTGATGAACGACGAGTACAAGGATCTTGAGAAGCCTTTCTTCGAGTATGCTACATCTAAGGGCATGGTAGGCATTAAGGGTCACCGCTCAGTTGGCGGTTTCCGTGCAAGCTGCTACAATGCTTTGCCGCTCGAGTGTGTTGAGGCTCTTGTTAAGTGCATGCAGGAGTTTGAGGCTCAGCACTAATAGTTAGGCTCATAAGCACTTGAATACTACTTCCAACAATCATAAATTCTAAAAATCATTTACTATGAAAATATTGGTGGCAACAGAGAAGCCGTTTGCAGCAGCAGCGGTGAATGGTATAAAGGCTGAAATAGAAGGAGCAGGCAACGAACTCGTTCTCCTTGAGAAATATACAGACAAGCAGCAGTTGCTCGACGCTGTGGCTGATGCCGATGCTATGATCATCCGTTCGGATAAGGTTACTCCCGAGGTTCTCGACGCAGCAAAGCAGCTTAAGATTGTGGTTCGCGCAGGTGCTGGCTACGACAATGTCGACTGTGCTTACGCAAAGGAGAAGGGTGTTGTTGTAGAGAATACTCCTGGTCAGAACTCCAACGCCGTTGCCGAGCTTGTGTTTGGCTTGTTGGTTTATGCTGTTCGCAACTTCTACAATGGCAAGTCAGGCTCTGAGCTTAAGGGCAAGAAACTTGGTATTCTTGCGTTTGGCAATGTAGGTCGCAATGTTGCTCGCATAGCTAAGGGATTTGGCATGGAAGTGTCTGCTTACGATGCTTTCTGCCCGAAGGAGGCTATCGAGGCCGAAGGTGTTACAGCCGTCGACTCGCAGGAGGCTCTCTTCGAGAATTGCGATGTTGTTTCGCTTCACATTCCAGCTACTCCTCAAACCAAGCAGAGCATCAATGCCGCTCTCGTTGGCAAGATGAAGAAGAATGCTGTTCTCGTTAATACCGCACGCAAGGAGGTTATCAACGAGCCGGAATTGCTCAAGCTCATGGAAGAGCGCACCGACATAAAGTATGTCACCGACATCATGCCCGATGCTGATGCCGACTTCCGCAAGTTTGAGGGTCGCTACTTCTCTACTCCTAAGAAGATGGGTGCACAGACTGCCGAGGCTAATATCAATGCTGGTATTGCAGCTGCCAAGCAGATCAACGCTTTCTTCAAGGATGGATGCACTAAGTATCAGGTGAATAAGTAATTGTAAGTCCCACTCCAGAGAATGTTTTATGGTTTCTGTTTTCTCTGGAGTGGGCTTTAACTAAATTTCCTTAAATCTAAAACAATAAAAAATTATGGCTACAATAAAACCGTTCAAAGGCATACGCCCACCCCAGAATCTTGTTGAAGAAATTGCTTCACGTCCTTACGATGTTCTCGACAGCGAGGAGGCAAGAGTTGAGGCTGGTGACAACGAGAAGAGTCTATACCATATCATTAAACCGGAGATTGATTTCGAACCAGGCACAAGCGAGTACGACCCTCGTGTTTACGATAAGGCTGCCGAGAACTTCAAGAAGTTCCAGGAGAAGGGTTGGCTTTGCCAGGACCAGAAAGAGGCTTACTACATTTATGCCCAGACCATGAACGGCAAGACACAGTATGGTCTTGTGGTTGGTGCATTTGTGGATGATTATCTTAATGGTGTCATCAAGAAGCACGAGCTTACACGCCGCGACAAGGAAGAAGACCGCATGAAGCATGTGCGCGTGTGCGATGCCAACATCGAGCCTGTTTTCTTTGCTTATCCCGACAACTCTCTGCTCAACGACATCATCATGCGCTATGCTGCAGGCAAGCCAGAGTATGATTTCGTGGCTCCTATCGATGGCTTCCGCCATCAGCTTTGGGTCATCAACGACGATAAGGATATTGCTGCCATTACTGCTGAGTTTGCCAAGATGCCAGCTCTCTATATCGCCGACGGTCACCACCGTAGTGCGGCTGCCGCTCTTGTCGGTGCCGAGAAGGCTAAGAACAATCCTAATCATAAGGGCAATGAGGAGTACAACTATTTCATGGCTGTTTGCTTCCAGGCTTCACAGCTCACAGTGCTCGACTACAACCGCGTGGTTAAGGATCTCAATGGTCTCACTTCTGAGCAGTTCCTTGAGGCTATTGCCAAGAACTTCACAGTCGAGGATAAGGGTGAGGCTATCTACAAGCCACAGCACCTGCATGAGTTCTCGCTCTATCTCGATGGCCATTGGTTTGCTCTTAATGCCAAGGAAGGCACCTACGACGACAAGGATCCTATCGGAGTGCTCGACGTTGACATCTCAAGCCGCCTGATTCTCGACGACATTCTTGGCATCAAGGATTTGCGTTCCGACAAGCGCATCGACTTCGTTGGTGGTCTGCGTGGATTGGAAGAGCTTAAGCGCCGTGTTGATAGCGGTGAGATGCGCATGGCTCTTGCCCTCTATCCCGTGTCAATGAAGCAGATTATCGATATTGCTGACAGTGGCAAGATTATGCCTCCTAAGGCAACATGGTTTGAGCCGAAGCTTCGCTCGGGCCTTATCATACATAAACTCGATTAAATTATTAATTATTAGTTATTAATTATTAGTTATTAATTATTAGTTATTAATTGTTAGTTATCG
>ERZ1026878.1534-NODE-1534-length-13554-cov-8.388918_pt1 | contig 13554 bp, 8 predicted proteins | sample MGYA00380169_ERZ1026878 | MGnify/ENA primary metagenome ERZ1026878 (study PRJEB33269, sample SAMEA4719805) | human gut metagenome | biome: human-associated habitat; feature: organic feature; material: feces | place: Cameroon | collected 2013-10 ...
GCAACACCTGGTTCCATCTGGGCGCCAACAGCAACCAGCAGTTCATCTACTCTCTCCGCCGTATGCTCGACCCAGTGAAGGAACATGTGGACAACAACTTCAATCCATTGCCAACAGAATACATCAACGAGTTTGCTCCAGTACGTCAGAAGATCAATGACCTGATGAAGATGAGTTGCGAACAGATTGAGACCAACCGATATGAGAATTATCGTGAGATTCTGGCCGAGGCTGATGCCTGCAAGGATGAACTCTCAGTGCTTCGCAAGAAACACATCGACCGCTTGCAGAACATGAAGGATAATAGCTTGATGCAGATTTCCTTGGTTTATCTCAACATTCTCCAGGAGAGTCAGGAATTCCTGAGTGTGATGAGACACCAACTCAGAGCTGCCAAGAAGTTCATGGAAGCCTAAATTAGTAATGACAAATGACAAATGAGAAATGAAATGAAGAAATGGAAAGAGGATGTGTCAAAGTCCATGACACATCCTCTTTTTAATTTCTCATTTCTAATTTGTCATTTGTCATTACAAATTACTTTACGATAAACTTAGCAGCCTTACCTGCGCCCTTGATGACATACATGCCAGAAGGCAGAACAGCAGAAGCATTTCCACAACCGCTCTTGACAAGCTGACCAGCCATAGAGAAGATACTCCAAGCACCCTTGGTCTGGACATCCACCTCATTGCCACGTACTACAAAGCGAGTTTCAGCCAAAGATGGCTTATCCGCAGTAACAGAACCAATACCAGAAGTAGTATTATCTACAATCTTACCGAAGCGACTCCATTCATTAGCTTTAGAATAGTTGTCCTTTGGAGTAACCAAATACTTTTCTCCTGTCTTCTCGTCAATCTCCTCAACATCATCCGGTACAATCAATTCCACTTGTGAAAGGTCATAAGGGAAGACATGTCCAATCTTATCATCAGAAAAATAAAGAGGATGAAGCTTAGATGAAATAACCCTCTTCAGGCCAGAATAATTTACAAATGCTTGATTGACAAGATTTTCGAAGTGATCAACATTGATAGTTAACTGCTCTACCTTCTGCAAACTACTTTGGTCATACCAATGCCCCACAGAAGCAGGAATCGTAATACTCTTGGCCTCAGAAGCATTGCTAAGAGCATCCTGAGAAACACAGCAGGTTCCCTGAGGAATATCTATGTCTGTTACCTGATTGCTAACATAATAAAGGGTATTGCCGGCATAGCGCATATCGCCTTCCTGAGTTCTCCACCAGGCAGTGTTGTAGAATGCACTCGCATTCGGCATGATCAACTGTTCTGGGAAAGTAATATCACTCAACTTTGAACAATTGTAGAAAGACATGTGTCCAAGCGTAAATTGAGATCCTGAGAATGTAACTTTCTCTAAATTTTCACATTCATTGAAACAGCACTGGTCTGACTCTTTGACATTTTCTCCAACGATAAGCTCTTTGATGTGAGTATTCTTATCATAAAGATAACTACCGATAGAAATACCCATAAATGGATAATCTGTACTGAAACCTTCAGGCAATGTAGTGAATAAAGACAACGTGGTTCCTGTGAATGGCTTAGCCATGACCAATTTCAACTGATAAGGATCCCACTCATTCTCACCTGTGTAGCCCGGCATATATACTTTCTGACACAAGTAATCGCCCACTACACTAAAGGTAGTGTTACCTTCCTCTACACTGATATTCTGTACCTTAGACAGCAAGTTGAGCCATGAGTATCCATAGACATCATTTACCTGATCCATCTCCTTAGAGAAAATCAAATCTGTAATTCCACCAGGCGCATCAATGGCAATGGCACCATTATTGTAATAAGACTTATAAAGGACATTATTCTTGACAAAATAACGCTCATAACTATCAGTCTGATCACGCTCTTCCATGGTCAGGGTCTTCAAATTCGACCAGTGTGCATAGGTTGCTTCCTTTATATCCTCATCCTTTGGAATACAATAGTTGCTTACTGTGGCAGGAATATAGCAAAGAATTAGACGCTCGGTTTCCCAGCTGTTGTCACGTGCCATGACGACACCATTGGCATCCTTGACAAAAGTCTCGTTCTCGCTGCTAATCTCAAAATCGGCGATGTTATACGTATCCCTAAAGTCAAATGAGTTAACGTTCTTACCCATCACCAATGTCTGCAGACCTGGCAAATTTACGAGAGAAATAGATTCCACATTGTCATTTGTCACCAATTTCTGTAAGTCTGGATAATCCTGCAGTATGATATCAGTTGTCTGACAACCAGCAGCTGCAAGATCGAGCACTTTCGCTTTTTTAGGCAATATAAAATCATTATTATTTATATCAAACAGGACTCCATCAACTACCTTATAACGGCTATTGGCTACCGGCATGATGAATTTCTCCAAATTAGGAGCATCCTGAACATAAAAATTCGTGACGGTAGAAGGCAACGTAATTTGTTTCACATTTGGATAACTACCATTATAAAGAGTACAAGAAGTTACACCCTCAGGAACATTGATGGAACTGGCACCGGCACAACAGAACTGCACCTCTGAATTTTGAATCAGCATCACTCCTTCAGCATCAGTACTGAAAGCGGTATTTGCAGGATCAACTGATACAGACAGAAGCGATGGTAACTGACTTGGCAGATTCCAGAAATCTATGTTACTTAACGACTTGCCTAAATGCAAGGACGTTACACCCGAATACTGCTCAGAACCCAAGTCTAAATCAGTCAGCTTGTCCGAGATATTCAGTTTTCCTTTAAATTGGTTAGGAACAGATATGCTCCATTCTCCCTCTCTATTTAGGAAATACAGACATTTATCTTGTACAAACATTCCATTTTCAACCGTAGCTCCAGAGATTTTCCATTCTTCAAGTACTGGGAAATATTCTGCAGAAACACTAAATCCCAAGCTACATTTAGAAGGAACACTAATAGTCTTAGTATTCAAAAACACATCAGAATAAGAGTTTTCGAACACATAGGTAACGGGGTAAACCTTACCTCCTATAGTAACCTCCGGATCTACAACAATATCCGTAAGTTCCTTATCAATAAGGGTTGCACTACCCTCATTGCCTAAAATACTGTAACGGATACCGTTCTTAACCACCTCGTCTTCTGCAAAACTCACGATAGCTATCATGAGCAGCAGGAAAGTCATGTAGATTTTTTTCATAAGCACATTAAATTAAAGAAAAAATTAAAACTATATATTTACTAAACCCTTTATTTATCTAATCTACCCTCTTCAGAATATACTCTCTTCTCCTCATTCCTCCCTTCTCATTTCTCATTGTTTCTCCCTTCTCATTTCTCATTTGTCATTTAATCGTCTTTCTAATTTCTCATTTCTAATTTGTCATTTCTCATTTTTAATGTCCTTTTTGGCAGAAAATGGCGCCAGCCATAATGCCAGATGCGGAACAGAGGTTCGCTCAGAGCCTCAGCAGGATAATAGCGCAGGAAGCGCAAGTCGCGACATAAACGCTGCAAATTATGACCAATAAAACCATCACCAAGACCATTGCGACTGTCATACCTGCCGAAATTTCCACCAGCAAGTATTTCATGAAGCAACATCTCGCCTCGTCGGATATCTACTGGAACCAACATCTTGTCCTCCGAAAGCCCTAACACTTCACGCAAGACATACATCATCGCTCCTGCAAAATTCCATAACCCCAACTGCTTCAGTGTCTGCTGGATTTCAGTCAGAGAAGAATGAGTTTCCGAATCTGAAATAGCAGAACCAGACGGCTGCTTTGCCAATTCATCCATAAAACCCGTTACTACGAAATAATAATCAAGCACCTGACGCAAACCTACTCCTTCATAGAAATAGTGATGATAGAGATGATACAACTGATAGACTGCATTAAAAGAAGCCGTAGGAACAGCAACCTTCATCTCTGCCTGCCCCTTCTGCGCATCGCTACCGGATGAAACTGGACGACTGCCCAAACAAACCAGATGGCTGCACTGTCTTTCCTTCTCCTCGTTCAGCCATTTCTGCAAACGGCGATTATAGAAGAAATTGGCCATGATGGCAGGAGTGGAATGAAGCTCAACGGCTATATCCTTGATGAAAAGACCCACATGATTGAGACTCTCATCGCTTACATATCCCTTATCTTTTGCCAGAGAACAAGCCAAGGAACGAATCTCTTCGCGGGACGCATCTACCCAGACGTCCACATCACCCGGAGTTCTCGAAACTGGACGAGGATAAAGCATGGCATTGCCCTGGCCCTTCAGAATACAACAAGGATAACCTGCCTCTCTTATTTTCTTATACACATACACTGTGGCTTTATTCAGGATACTGTTGCGCATCATGAGTTTGTGGCTCAGTCCGAACCAAATCAACAACAAGTTCTCGTTAGGAGCTACTCCCTTAGGCAACTTCTGGACTCCATCCATCGCAATTCCCACCAAGGTTTGTTTCTTGACGAAATCGAAGAAAGCCTTCCAGTCGAAGTCTTTCAATACTGTTCCATCCAAGAACTCCTTACCTTCGTAAAGTCCTAAGGAAAACTGTATCAAACGAAAATATATTTCCATCATGTTGTCGGGGTAACCCTATTTTGCCAGTATAGTGTTATTTTTTGTTTAAACGTTGATTTATCTTCTACTTTAAAAATCCTCTTTTCATTCGCAAAAATACATTTTTCCTTTCAAACCACCAAACTTTCTTGTCATTTTTTAACCTAAATATACAATTCAACAGAATATATGGCAAAAAACAATCCCCTGCAGGATTTCCTATCAGGATTTCTGCAAGGGATTGTAAGAAAGGAATTATCTGAAATTCTGTTTATATGTTTTTATTGGATTCCTCCATGTGTAGGCACTACTCGTTTGATGGTACCATCTGCATTGAATTCCAACTTGTCGATGCAAACCTCACGGTGAACACCTGGCTGGAAATGGATATAATCCTTGTTGATGCGATGATAGACAATATACCACTCATCTGTGCCTGGCTTCTGGATTACGGAGTTATGGGCAGTACCGTAAATCTCATGCTGAGGGTCCTGAATCAGAACGATAGGATCCTTCGCTACCTCGATAGGACCGAGCGGAGACTTGGATGTTCCGTAAGCCACATGATAGTTGGCTGCACCCGTATCATCCACCGACCACATAAAGTAGTAGAGTCCGTTGCGATAGAACACGTATGGCGCCTCGCGATAAGCATAATCCTTCAGGCTTCCACCCTTTGGCGTCATCACGGTCACGGTTTCATCCTTAATCTTGGTCATGTTTGGCTCCAATTCTGCACCTGCCATAAAACTGTTACCCCAATAGAGGTAAGGCTTCTTGGAAACAGGGTCGATGAATACATCCACATCAATGAGCTGACCGTTGCAACCTGGATGGTTCTTCGCCAGGAGAGGGTGCCCCAGGTCAACGAATGGACCTGTAGGAGAATCCGCAACCGCTACACCCATCTGCTTTCTGCCGTTGTCGTTAGGACGGGCACTGAAATAGAGATAGTACTTGTAGCTGCCGTTATTCTGCTTCACCTCGGTGGCAGCTGGTGCCCAGAGATTGCCATTCGCCCAGGAAATCTGGTCGCTCTTTGCATCCAATGCCACGCCTTCGTTCTTCCACTCCTTCAGGTCGGCAGAAGAATATACGTAGTATTTATATCCACCCCAGCCCGGTTTTCCATCGGTGGTAGAATAGATATAGTACTTGCCCGTCTTGTTGGAATACAGGATTTCAGGGTCTGCATGGAAACCAGGCAGAATAGGATTGCCTTGTCCCGAGTAAGAGCGATTGAGAACATATCCCCACTTCTGCTGCAATTTCTCCATTTCATCCTTGGTTACAGAGCAAACCGTGCCATGGCGAGGGAAGAAATCCTTGCGGAAAGACTCTGGCTTGGTAGAGAAAGTATTCAGATCCTTGGAAGTCTGATACTCATATCTGCCCGAACCATAGAGGTCGTACATCAATATATACTCATCCTTGTCGTTGAGTTTGAATACACCCGAGCCTTCCACACCGGTCTTGCTGTCAGCATAAGCATCGATAAACTTGAAGTCCTCCTTCCAAGGTCCCTTCAGGTTCTTGGCAGTAGCCTGCTGAATACCGTTCTGTATCTCCTTACCTTCGGCATTCTTGATATTTCCCTTATAGAACATGTGATAAACGCCGTTGCGCTCGATGATATCGTTGTCGAGACAATTGTATTTAGCCTTAAAAAGAACTTTAGGCTCACTTTCAAAGCCAGTAAAATCCTTATTTGCATAAGCATAGTAAGTTATCATACTCTTTCTGCCATCGCCAGTACGCTGAAGGGTGAAGTAGATCATATACTTCTTGACCTTCTTGTCATAGATGGTCTGTGGAGCCCATACCCAGTAAGCATCGCTGAAATGCTCCTTGTAGTCTTCCTTCAACACGATTTTAGAGTGCGTCCAGTTCACCAAGTCCTTAGACTTCATCAAGACGATGCCCGGATTGTCTTTCCAACCATATTTCTTGGTCTGCATATCTGTAGCCACGATATAGTAGCATCCATCCTCACCACGAAGGATATGAGGGTCGCGAATACCGCCACTGGTACTGATCGAATCGCTGGCGATAACAGGCTGGTTGTCATTGAGCGCATACCAGTTCTTAGCATCCTCACTGATGGCAAAACGCAGATGTTCCTGCTGGTTGCCACTTCCCTCAAAATAAGCGAAGAGATAACCTGCGAACTTGTTGTTTGTTGCAGCCTTCTTTGCGGCAGAAACCTGGAGAGGTGTTCCCCATGCCAACGCTGCCAGCAATAAAGAACTGAATGTAATCTTCATCTTCATGATTTTCCTTTAAGTTAGTGTTATTATTGTTTTTGTTGTTTATGGTGTCAAAACTACATTTATTCAATTACGGCTGCAAAGATACTAAATTATATGTAAACAAGCAAGCGTTCTTGAAGAAAAAATTCTTCTGCACCATAACATTCAGACAAAAGAACAGAAAAGACCATGATGAAAGCAGCAACAATCTGACTTTCATCATGGTCTTTTTTTAACTGAGGTTATTCCTCAACAATTCGCCTATGATAATTAGCAGGAAGAATACAAGGATATAGAGATAATACTGCTCGCGCTTGATGAAATCAGCGCAACTGAATTTCCTTCTTCTATTTCCGGCCAGATAGATGTGATAATCGTATGCCATCATAAAGACGATGGATATAGAAAACACCACCGCCATGACTCCGATAACCACGATGACATAGGACACAGAAAAAAGAGAGTTTTGTTGGTCTTGTATCATAATCTTTATCTTTCGCTTTTAAGTTTTAATGCAAAGGTAGTGGTAAAAATCCAAAAAGAGGTGTTGCATTCCTATGGTTGTTGTTGCATTCCTACCAAAAAAGGTGTTGCATTCGTAGGAATGCAACACCTTTTTAAATATTTATTAACTATTAAAGCTATATCATCTGTTCGCGCCATTGACTAGGCGACAGCCCTGTCTTTTGCTTGAAAATGCGGTATATCTGTGTATGGGATGAGAATCCGCACTCAGTAGATATGGCATCATTGCTAAATTCCGGATTTTCTTTCATCATGCGAACAGCTTCATTAAAGCGTATATCGCTAAGCCATGTTCAGAAATTGGTATGCTGAGAAAGATTGAAGTATTCGGTAAGTTCATTCTTCTTGCAACCCAAGTTGGCAGCAAGCGAATATATGGTGACATTGCAGTCTTTGTACATTCTGTCATCACACCATTTTTCCAATGCCGCTCCAATCTCTTTCATCCGTTCTTGGAAGAAAATGTTCAAATCTGCCTGTCCATCAGCCACGGCATCCTGCTGATCTCCATAGGCAAGCTGATCTGTCGATGTATCAGATTCCTCCTGTTCTTCCTGATCCTCCTGTTCTTCCAACATATTCTCTACTGGTGTAATATAATAGCCCAACGAGATGAAACTATGAACAAAGAATATGAGAACAAGTAACATCAGCGGACCTACCACCAACAACAAGGTATTGAAGAGAATGGCTATGGGAAGAAAGGCTGCTGAGACGCATACCAATACAAGACTGGATCGTGCATATCGAACGTGTGGCAGAAGATCGCCAGCCGACTCCTCCTGCAGTTTTTTATTTCGCTTCAGTACCTCGGTATAGCTGGCATAGATGAAGTATGCCATACTTCCCACAAAGAGTGCGAGCATCACATATAACAAATCGCCCAGATGGAGACTCTTGTTGCTGAAAACGCCAAAGATGAAGATGGCGACAATCAGCGCATAGGCAGCTGCACTACGCAAACAATAGCGACGCATGATGTTTCTGGTGCTCTCCATATTGATGATGGAGAGGGTGATGGCAAAAACCACGGGGGTGTAGAACATGATATTAACGACTGCACCCACATCAGCACCTTGGGCACGAAATCCCTGAGTCATCTGCAAGAAGTAATGTATGCAGAATATGACCATTGATCCACAGAGCAACCACCGAGAGGTCTCGTAGCGCCTTTCCTTCCATCTCACCTGCAGAGAAGCCATAGCTATATGCAAGCCCAACATGCCGGTAATGGTGCAGCAAATCAACTGTAATATAAATATTGATGTCATAATTATCAGAATTAAATAATTAGAAAAGCTGCTGCAAAAGTACAAATATTTACGGAGAAACGAAGCGTTTTTCATCAAAACTTTCCCTAACGACACCTTTTTTTAACAGAAAACGAAAACGACACCAAACAAAAACAGACCATGAGGAAAGCATTTTCTGTCTGCATATTCCACCATTTCTCTCCCTCTTCATTTGGATAACTCATTTTTTTATCTTAACTTTGCAGCCACTATTGAATATAAATCATAAAAGAAAAAATATAATGGAAAATAAGAAGATTCCTTATCGTGCCATCGCTCTCGACCTCGACGGCACGCTGACCAACCACGAGAAAGCGGTGACACCTCGCACCCGTCAGGCTCTCCTGAAAGCTCAAGACAATGGTGCCATCATCATTTTAGCTTCTGGGCGCCCTACATATGGTATCCAACCGGTAGCAGAATGTCTTGAACTGGAAAAACGAGGCGGATACATTCTTTCCTACAATGGCGGAAAGATTGTGGATACCAAGACCGGTGAGGAATATTTCTCACAATATCTGCCAGATAGCGTAATACCTTTATTATACCAGTATGCCAAGGAAAAGAACTATGCGCTCTTAGGATATGCCGGCAATGAGATCATCACCGAAATGCCAGACGACCAGTATGTGAAGGAAGAATCCCGCATCAACAAGATGAACGTCAGAAAGGTTGAGAATCTGCTTGATGCCCTGGAGCCTCATCCTACCAAACTCCTGATGACCGGAGATCCTACAGACATGCTGAAGGCAGAGGAAGAACTCTCTGACATTGTAGGCGATAAAATGTCTGTTTTCCGCTCGGCTCCTTTCTTTCTGGAACTGGTTCCTAACGGCATCGACAAAGCACAGTCTTTGCTGAGATTATTGGGTAAAATCAATCTCACTCCTGCAGACATGATAGCCTTCGGTGATGGATATAATGACCTCAGTATGCTCAAACTTGCCGGTGTCGGTGTGGCTATGGCTAATGCTGCTCCTGAGGTAAGAGCGGAAGCTGACTACGTTACTCTTTCCAATGAAGAAGATGGTGTGGCTGCTGCGCTGAACCACTTCTGGAAATGAGAAATTACAAATGAGAAATGAGAAAAAAGTTGGTTTCATTCTGGATGAAACCAACTTTTTTGATGATTGTCCAACGATTTCTGATTATCTCTGAACGACTTTCTTCCCATTCACAATGTAACTACCAGTTCACCGGTCTTATCATTATAATAAACGGCTATTACCTGGTTGGCTTTTAATGTAGGAGTGATGGACTTCTCTACATTCTTAGCCTTATAATTCAAAGTCACCTGAATGCTTGATGCCTGCAGGTTCTTGAGATAAACCTTGGTAGAATCCTCTGCATCCTGAATACCCTGCAAACCGGAGCCCTTGACCGTGAAGCCTAAGATTTCCCCCTTGGAATGATTGGTATCCAAGAGGAAAGTGGCATCTGCCTTGGAATCCACAATTGTGGTTTCTACCGTAAATACAGGCGCTGCACCATTGAATTGCACATTCTTCAACTGACATCGGGTATCACCACAGAAGTTAGACAAAAGCATGTAGGAAGCACCATCAGGGTCTGTGGCGATAACACCATTCCATCCCTCAGCTACCATCTCCTTCAAACTGATAGTCTTCTGCATCAGCTTGCGGGTACTTTCAGCATTCACATTACTATAATAGATGATATTGCGCTTATCTACAATGTCGCCAGCCTTCACATCCTTACTCTTGTCGCTGTAAGAAGCATAGAGTTTGGAAGTATTCACGGAATTGTTGTTGGCACGGTTTCCAAAGCCCATGGTCTTACCATCTACGTTGATAACACCCAGAGCATTATCGATATTCACCCAGTTGGTATTCATGGTGAGGAATTGAGAACCATCACTCTGCTTGTGGGTCATACCCGTCTCCTGATTCTTGGCATTGTCGAAATAGAGCGTACGCTTGGTTCGCGTCATTTCGTCGGTACTGATAGCCATCAGACCTCCCTGATCCTTGGTGATGGTGGCAGCTGCATTGGCACGCACATAATCTGTATAGATGACTGCATTGCCTGGAGTAGAATAGATGGCGAAACGATTGTTGAGGGTTCCGTCGTTCATATTCAGTTCTCCGTTCATCGTATAACTGTTGCCACGGAGATTATAGATGCCGCTGACTACCGGTGTGGCGTTTGTACTCTTACCACTTACCTGATAACTACCGAGGAAGTTACCGGTATTGTTCTCACGGTAAGGTACGATCATCTTGTTCTTATCCGCACTGTTGGCTGCAATGTATCCGGTATAACTGCCCTTACCTGCACTCCATGAGAAACAGGTGAAACGGTCGTCTGTTGAAGCACGGACGATATTCTGGCAAGGGAATATCCGGGCGGCAGCATAACGCTGGTTGAACGCATCCCAATCTGTAGGGGTTACATCTGCTGTAGATATTGCCTCATGCATCAGCCAGGTCATCATCACACGGTGAGCCTCTACACCCATACGGCGTGCACCGATATCTGAGCGCAACAACCAGGATCCGTCAGACGTTGTAGTCTGGCGTGCCTTGATATTCTTATAAGCCAAGTTCTCAAGCATCAGCGCATCCGGATCGTTCAGGAAACAGGCATTGGTAGTGTAAGAAGTGATTTGGTCGAAAAGGAAGAGGCTCCAGTCATTACCATTAGGCATAGCCAGTTCGCCATCTGCCAGAGCCAGCCAGTTGAGCACCTCCTTCATCACCTTGTCATTATTGTGCATGAGCGAATTGGTCTTCCACTTCTCCTCACCGATGGTCTTCTGCTGGAAGAGTTTCAGCGCCAGAGCTGCCTCGCCCAACTCCTGTATCACTACGTTCTGATAACTTGTATGGAAGAAGTTGTGGTTCTGGAGCGTATAGTCGTCAAAAAGATTCTGTCCCTTATAGAGGTCAGCCACGGTCTTCTTGTCATAATGCGGATCAATAACGGTCGTATTATGGGCATCATCCTTATGAGAATAACTGTTGATGGCAAACTCACGGAGGCGCTCAAACCACTTAGGAGCCATCTCATCGTTAGGGAACAGGCCCAATGTAGCAGCCAGCACATCAGCCTCCCAACCATTCTCTTCAGCTTTCGTATCCCCGTTATAACCGGTAGGTATCGTGCGATTCAACTCATAATTGCATTCAGCCTTCAGGAGTTTCTCGATATATCCCTTCTGTTTGTCGGAGAGTTTATCCCACTGGAAATAAGCGGAATAAGCTACGGACATCGCCCAAAGTGAACTTTCCCAAACATGATCGCTACTGGAAGTAGAACCCCAGTAGTTATTACCTGAACAGGTTTTCAACTTATTTGCCTTATGGGTAGAGTAAGCGAAAACCAGACTCTTCATTGCCATCTTTTCCAGGTCATCCCAAGTAACGCCCTCAGGCAGAGTCACCTTGTCCTTACCATATTTTACGAGGAAAGCAGAAATCATGGAGAGGTCGGCATTGGAGCGAACACCGTCCTCATTATTCTGCATGGTACTATTACACTTGAAAGCACCACATACCTCATTCACAGAATTTGGCGCAGCACAATCCTGGAAGTCATTCTTCAGATACTTGGAGAATTTAGCCAACATATTCATCAGGTCACCCTTCATGGTAGCCTCATCCACAAACTGATTGTTGATTACCCCTTCTATAGGACTGGTCACACTCTCCTCAGTAGGAGTCACCTCTTTCGCCTCATTGGAATGATCACTTACCGCTTTCACCTTTTTCTTGAAAGCAGTAGAAATCTCAGAAGTCTGTCCCTCAGTATTTCTCATTTCAGGAGCGATGACTCCCGTAGATGCAGCCATAGCTACACCAGCAGAAAGTACAATGGCAGAACAAAATGTTTGTTTCTTCTTCATTTTGTTTTTAGCTATTTATTATCAAAAAGTACATTAAAATGAGATGCAGAACACGCAGAAAACCTCACTTTTCATATAGGTTCATTCATCTCGTCTCAAATAATTGGTGGCAAAAATACAACATTTTCCTCAAATACAAGAGAAAAGAAGCGTTTTATTTTTGTTTATAAAATAAAAAAGATATAATTATTCTTGTTATTTATAGAATTATGTGTACCTTTGCACACATAACAAATAAAAGCATATCAGCAGTTATGTTACAATTAGACAATTTCTATAAGGCTCGCTTCGTGCTGAGCAAAGTTATCAGAAAGACTGAGCTGGTTCACACTCCAAGAATCAACCCAGAAAGTGATGTCTATCTGAAGCCTGAGTGCCTCCAGAAGACGGGTTCGTTCAAGATTCGTGGTGCTTACTATAAGATTTCACAACTCACCGATGAAGAAAAGGCAAAGGGTGTGATAGCCTGTTCGGCTGGCAATCATGCTCAGGGTGTAGCTCTTGGTGCCACCGCCATGGGAGTGAAGAGTCTTATCTGTCTGCCAGAGGGTGCTCCTATTAGTAAGGTGGAAGCCACCAAACGTCTCGGAGCAGAGGTCTGTCTGGTACCTGGTGTCTATGATGATGCCTACCAGAAGGCATTGCAACTGAAGGACGAGCATGGCTACACCTTCGTTCATCCTTTCGATGATGAGAATGTCATCGCTGGTCAGGGCACCATCGGTCTGGAGATTCTCGACCAGTTGCCAGATGTAGAAGCTGTCGTCGTTCCTGTAGGTGGCGGCGGACTTATCTCTGGTGTAGCCTTTGCCATCAAGTCGCTGAATCCTAACGTCAAGGTATATGGTGTTCAGGCAGAAGGAGCAGCAAGTATGGTACAGAGTCTGCACGATCATAAACAGGAGAAGTTGCCTTCTGTAGCGACCGTTGCTGATGGTATTGCCGTAAAGGAACCGGGCAAGATTACTTTTGAAACCTGCTCCAACTACGTAGACGAAATCGTAACCGTGAGCGAGGACGAAATCTGTGCAGCCATCCTGAAACTCATAGAGAGCGAGAAGATGGTAGCCGAAGGTGCC
>ERZ1026878.1548-NODE-1548-length-13477-cov-6.521755_pt1 | contig 13477 bp, 10 predicted proteins | sample MGYA00380169_ERZ1026878 | MGnify/ENA primary metagenome ERZ1026878 (study PRJEB33269, sample SAMEA4719805) | human gut metagenome | biome: human-associated habitat; feature: organic feature; material: feces | place: Cameroon | collected 2013-10 ...
AACATCAGGCCGATGTTGTTGATGCCGTACTTCAGCATGGCGATGCGCTCGATGCCGATGCCGAAGGCGAAGCCGGAGTACTCATCCGGGTCGATGTTGCAGTTCTCCAGGACTTTGCGGTTGACGACGCCGCCGCCCAGCACCTCGATCCAGCCGGTGTGCTTGCACAGCGGGCAGCCCTTGCCGTGGCACTCGAAGCAGCTCACGTCCACCTCCACGCTGGGCTCGGTGAACGGGAAGTAGGAGGGACGCAGGCGGGTGCGGGTGTCGGCACCGAACAGCTTCTGCACGAAGGTGTTCAGGGCACCCTGCAGGTCGCCCAGCGTGATGCCCTTATCCACCACCAGACCTTCCATCTGGTGGAACATGGGGCTGTGGGTAGCGTCCGAGTCGGAGCGGAACACACGGCCGGGCATCAGGATCTTGATGGGCGGCTTCTGAACGTCCATGGTGCGGATCTGGCCGCCGGAAGTCTGGGTACGCAGCAGGAACTCCTCCGACAGGTAGAAGGTGTCCTGCATGTCGCGTGCCGGGTGATCCTTGGGCACGTTCAGGCGGGTAAAGTTGTGGTCATCGTCCTCGATCTCCGGGAAGGTGCCCACCGAAAAGCCCATGCCGGAGAACACGTCGATGATCTGGTTGGTGATCAGGGTCAGCGGGTGCAGACCGCCCACAGAGCGGGTCTTGGCGGGCAGGGTGATATCCACCGTCTCCGCAGCATTGCGGGCAGCAAGCTCTGCCTGCTTCACCTGTTCTGCAGCAGCGTCGTAATCTGCCTGAACCTTTGCCTTGAGTTCATTGATGATCTTGCCCATAGCGGGGCGCTCTTCCGGCGCAACGGTGCGCAGGTTCTTCATCAGGGCAGGGATCTTGCCGTTTTTGCTGAGGTACTCCTGCCAGAAGGAGGCCAGCGTTTCCTTGCCGGACACCTGACCAAGGCTTTCAGCGGCCTGTTTTGCCAGCTCGTCGATCATTGCTTGCATGGATGTTCTCTCCTTTATTCTTCGTGTTGATGAGCGGAGTGCAACAAAAAAGCTCCGTCCCCTGCCCGATTTCTCAGGCAAAAGGGACGAAGCTGTTGATTCTTAGCTCCGCGGTACCACCCGGTTTCCACCCGTGCACAGATGCCGGGCGGCTCTCAGAACGCCGTAACGGGGCGTGGCCGTTCTGTACTACTGCTATTTCGCACAGACCGCTCAGGAGCGAACTTCAGCACAGATACACCCGGAAGCCCTCTCAGCCGGTGAAGCTTCTCTCTTTGCCGTGTACGCCATGCCTACTCTCTCCGTCGCTGCGTTTGGGAGTATTCAGGTTTTATAACCAAGAGCTATGTTACCACATTTCGGGACAGTTTGCAAGGGGTTGTATCATTTCCGCCCAAACAGGATTAGTCATATTCGCCGCTCATCATTTTATTTTTCCAGTCAGCATCCAGATGATATTCTTCTGAGACCTTTATCACAAGCACACCATCCATTTTCCGGATGGAACCTTCCTGCGGGAATGTCGGCATCTCTGCGATCTCCTCCGTTTCAAGAAGTTTCTGATAAGTTTTGTCATCACACAGATTCAGCCAGATCGGCGTATAATCGCGGAAAGCTGCATCCCAGGAAAAACGGATCGTACCCGCCGTCTCTGCCATAAACAGTCCCACTCTCGCATACGGGTTTGCCGTGTGGTATAGCTCATGGGTGCGGAACAACGGGCTGTTGCTTGCATTTCCCACAAGCATCACCGGGATCTCGTTATCGTAATATCCTTCGTTCACCAGCGTCTGTGCGATCAGGTCAGAGAGTTCTTTCGTTGCCTGCCTGCCCTCATACATCGCCTGCTGATCGACCGCCGACATGAATACGCTCCCGTAAACGACAGCAGCCGCCGTCAGCAGGATCAGTGCTTTTTCTGCTTTATTCCAGCATTTGCGGAACGCATCACAGGCTGTTTCTCCCTCCCGGCTGCTGTCCAATAGCCAGAAACAGACCGGCAGGAACAAGGCCAGACCTCCGGACATGGGAATATAAAACGACGCCTGCGAGGTTGCCACCATAAATACCGTGCACATCATGGGCAGCACCAGCAGCGCCGCTGTGCCATAGAAAGTGTTTTCCCAATCTTTCCGGCGTATGAGCCGAACCAGCCTGCACGCAAGCGCGGCACCCACCACACAAAAAATCAAAGCAAATACAACTGCAGTTTCCTGCAGCATATTGTGTTTTACAAGGGTGCCAAAGAAATACCGATAAAAAAGCTCATAGCACTTTGCAACGCTGGAAGGAAGATTTTTCAGAATTCCAGACACTGAAATATCTGCACCACCCTGGTAATCGGCCATTACCGTGCCCGTCGCCCACAGTACAGCCTTCAGGATCAGCAGATACAGCACTGCGCCGGATGCAGCACTTGCCAGGCTTTTGCAAATATGTTCCCGAATCTTTTGTTTTTCTCCATTCCGGAAAAGCAGCAGGAGAAAATAGGCCAGCAGCACCAGACAGAAACAGGCAAGGTTCGTCTGGTACAGGCCAAGGCTCAGTGCCAAAAGCACTGCTGCCGGCACAATGCTGCTTACGGCTGATTTTCCCCGGATCACGTGCTCTGTAGCCAGCATTGCAAAGAAAAGCGAAAATCCGTACTCCGGTGCAATGAAGTGAAACGAAAGATAGCACCCGACCACAACATTGGAAACATAGCATAAACCTGCGAGCCAGTCAATGCAGGATGTTCTCATCCATACCGGTTTGAAGAGCATATGAAGTCTGGTGACTCCAAGAGAAACCAGCATCAGACACACCACTGCGTTGATGGGTTCCAGCTGCAGGCTAAACCGTAAAAAGCTGAACACTGGCCAAAGCCATCTTCCGTTGGAAAGCTCCCACCCGCCTGCCCGGTATTCCGCCGTTGTCCACATTCCGTCATAAGCATTTGTCAAACGCTGGCTGACAAGCGGAAAAAACACAAAGGATGAAAAAAGCAGCATTCCCAAAAAATATTTTTTATCTAGTTCATTCCACCATTGCAGTATATTCTGCTTTATTGTTTTTAACATCCGCAATTTCCTCTGACCCAAATTTTTAATTGTATTATATCAGACTTCTTTCGTCTGTTCAATGGCTGCAAAAAGGCCGCCGCCCGCCGAGGCTCTTCGGCAGGCAGCGGCCCTGTACAGACCATTCTGTTTACTTTTCCGTGATCTCTGCAGCCAGTGCATCCATCTGCGCTTCGGCAGCAGCATTGGCAGCACTGCGGATGGTGACCACAGTATCACACACGGCGATGTTCTTCATGCTTTCCAGCTCGGCGCGCATGAGCTTTGCGGCCATGGGTGCCCATGTGCCATTCTCCATCAGACCCACCGTGCGGTTCTGGAAGTTCTTGGTCTTGAGGTGGGTCAGCAGATTTTCCATCGGCGGGAAGAGGAAGCCGTCGTAGGTGGCGCAGGCCAGCACGATCTTTCCGCAGCGGAAGGCTTCGGTGACGGCATAGGACACATCCGTGCGGGTCAGGTCCATCTCCACGACCTTTGCGCCCTTTGCACGCAGCTTCTCTGCCATGAGGTGGGCTGCTGCACGGGTGTGGCCGTGGATGGAAGCACTTGCCACAAGGATCTTTTCCGGCTCCTCGGGCTTGTAGCTGGACCAGATGTCGTAGTAGTTCAGGTACTTGCCCAGATCTCCGGTCAGCACCGGGCCGTGCAGCGGGCAAATGGTCTGGATGTCCAGAGCCGCGGCCTTTTTCAGCAGCGCCTGCACCTGCGGGCCGTATTTCCCCACGATGTTCAGGTAGTAGCGGCGGGCTTCACTGGCCCAGTCGGCCTTTTCGTCAAACTTTGCCACAGCGCCAAAGCGGCCAAAGCCATCCGCGGAAAACAGCACCTTTTCGGTGGATTCATAGCTGACCATGACCTCCGGCCAGTGCACCATGGGGGCAAACACAAAGGTCAGGGTATGTGCACCGAGAGAAAGGCTCTCGCCGTCCTTCACCACTACACGGCGCTCCTTTGCCACAGCATCAGCACCAAAGAACTGATCCATATACAGGAAAGTCTTGGCGTTGCCCACCACCTGCATCTCAGGATAGAGTGCCGCCAGCTTTGCAATGTTGGCACCGTGGTCCGGCTCCATGTGGGAGACTACCAGATAATCCGGCTTACGGCCTGCCAGAGCTTCGGTCAGGTTTTCCAGCCACGGCTCGGTAGCGCGGGCATCCACCGTGTCCAGAACGGCGGTCTTTTCGTCCAGAATGACATAGGAATTATAGCTGACGCCGGTGGGCACCGGATACTGGCTCTCAAACAGGTCAATGGTGGTATCGTCCACGCCCACACCCAAAATGGCTTCGCTGATTTTCTTCACGCTCATAGCTTTCCGTCTCCTTTTTATGATATGCCGCAGAATGCAGCAATTATTTCTAAGAACAGTTCCTATTATAGCACATTGTTAGAAATTTCGCAAGAGATATTATTCTTCTCCATTTTCCGGCAGCTTTGCCGTTACCGGTCTGCCCGGCTCGTTGTCCAGCTCCAGCAGCGCGGCGGCAGTGCCCTCGTCCATGGTCTGCACCGCCCGCAGCTTGCGGCTGATGGCACGGCTGCGCACGCCAATGAGATTATCCAGCTCTTCGTCGGTCTGGCGCAGGCGCTGCTGCATCTTGGAAAGCCCCTGCCCGAACTTGTCAAATTCGGTCTTCACCGCACCCAGCAGCTGCCATACCTCACCGGAGCGCTTCTGGATGGCAAGGGTCTTGAAGCCCATCTGCAGACTGTTGAGCAGCGCCGCCATGGTGCTGGGGCCCGCGATGTTCACCTGATAGTCCCGCTGCAGCACTTCCAGCAGACCGGCGTTCACCACCTCGGCATACAGGCCCTCAAACGGTAAAAACAGGATGCCGAACGCCGTGGTGTAGGGCGGCTCCACATATTTTTCCCGGATGTCCTTGGCCTCGGCCCGCAGCACCAGCTCCAATGCGTGGCGGGCGTTCTCCACAGCCTGCGCGTCGCCGGATGCCTGCGCATCCTGTAAATGGGCATAGGTGTCGCCGGGGAACTTGGAGTCGATGGGCAGCCACACCGTGCCGCCGTCCGCGCCGGGCATCCGGATGGCGTACTCCACCCGCTGGGTGCTGCCCGGAATGGTGGCCACGTTGGTGTCGTACTGTTCCGGGGCAAGGATCTCTTCCAGAATGGCTCCCAGCTGGATCTCACCCAGGATGCCGCGGGTCTTCACACCGGAAAGCACCTGTTTCAGCCCGCCCACATCAGCGGCAAGGTTCTGCATTTCGCCAAGACCCTTGTACACCTGTTCCAGCTGGTCGTTCACCGCCTTGAAGCTTTCGGTCACCCGCTTCTGCAACGCATCCTGCAGCTGTTCGTCCACCGTATGGCGGATCTCGTCCAGCTTCTGGGCGTTCTGGGCCTGCAGGGCAGTCATGCCCTCGGCAAGGGTGCGGCGCATCTCTTCCAGCTTGCGGGCGTTGGAGGCTTCCAGCCCCTGCAGGCGCTGCTCCATGGTCTGCTGCTGGGTGCCCTGCCCTGCGGCAAGGGCGGTGCTCATACTCTGCACCGAGGCCTGCAGCGTTTCACTGATGTGGCCCATAGCGGCAAGGTTCTGCTGCGCCATCTCTGCCAGCTTCGCGTCCATCTGGCGGTTCTGCGCTTCCAGCTGCTGACGCAGCCATTCCTTCCGTTCTGCATCGTCCCGGTTTGCGGCAGGCTTTGCCGAGCGGTACAGCAGCAGGGCCATCATCAGGCAGATGGCCACCAGAAGCACCGTGTAAAGAAACGCTAAAAATTCCATAATGTCTCCTATTGCAAAATCCGGGCTGTGCAGCTGCAAAGCCCGGATCTGCGTACCTTATATTATTTTGTCTGTTCTTCCCAGAAGGCAGCGGCTTCGTCCAGCCAGCCATCCGCAGCCGTGCCGCGGCCAAGGCCGATGCCATGGGCTGCGTGGTCATATACCACCTCTTTGTAAGGTACACCATGCGCGGCCAGTGCCTTGCTGAGGGCCGGCCCCTGCAGCGGCCAGCACAGCAGGTTCAAGGTCAGGTCATCCCTGCCATACCAGAAGTACACCGGCGGATAGTCCTCTGTGATCAGGTCGGCAAGGCTGTATTCATAGTAGAACCGGCCGCACACAAAGGGGTCGATGCCCACACGGTAGATCGGTGTGACCTCGGAAAACTGCACGATGGGATACGCCAGGATCACTGCGCCGGGCTTGGGCATGCCATAGTTTTTATAGCCCAGAGCGTCCGATGCAAACAGGCCCGCCAGATGTCCGCCGGAAGAATAGCCGATCAGGGCGTAGCTTTCCGTCTGCACGCCGAACTGCTGTGCGTGGCCGGTGATGTACTTCACCGCCCGTGCAATGTCCTCTATGGGTCCGTTGTTGTCGTTATCCGGGTAGGCGCGGTAGCGCATCACGAACACCGCATAGCCTTTCTGGTGCAGCTGGTAAGCTGTGGAGATGCACTCCTTTAACTCTGCCGTGCGGTTGAAGATGTTGCCGGAGAGCACCAGCGCATACTTTGCATCCGGCGTGCTGGCCGGGTAGTAATAGAACTCCGCATTGTTGCGGGAGCTGTCCTCGGCGATCTCCTGCTCCGAGTAGAGCTTATAGGTGATCTGCACGCCCGCATTGTAATTGCGGATGAGCAGGTTCAGACCATCGGCACAATCCTGTGCCACATGGCTGCTCACATATTTTTCCAGCGTCTGGTCATTGCACCAGTCTTCGGTGCCGGGCAGGTTCTGCTCCTTGGAATAGGTCCAAACGCCTGCGCCAAGGATGCTGGGGTTCGAGCGGATCTCGCCCATGGTGGTCTGCGGCGTGATATCCGGCTCGCCATACTCTGCTGCAAATGCGGGCAGCGCCATCATCAGCAGCAGACAGATACAGGCTGCTGCGGTGCATATCCTGTGTTTCAACTCAACATCTCCTTTTCAGCCGACCTGTTCCTCCCAGAAGGCAACTGCTTCATTCAGCCAGCCCTCTGCATCGGTGCCCTTGCCTGCGGCCACTGCATGGGGAGCATCATCATACACATGGTAGATATGCGTCACATGGTTGCGGGCCAGTGCCTTTTCCAGAACAGGCCCCTGCGCCGACCAGCACATGGTCATAAGGGTCATGTCGTTTTTGCCGTACCAGTGATAGGTAGGCGGGTAATCCGGTGTGATGTAATCAGACAATGTCATTTTATAATACCGCTGCTTGCACACGCCGGGGTCCAGCAGGATATTATAGACCGGTTTGAACTCCAGAAAGGTGTTTACCGGGTAGCCCAGCAGCATGGCACCGGGCTTTGGCAGGCCGTAATTTTTGTAGCCCACCGCGTCGGTGCCGAACAGTCCGGCGATCTGCCCGCCTGAGGAATAGCTTACAATGGCATAATCCTCCGCCTGCACGCCAAACTGTCCTGCATGTTCCGTGATGTATTGCACCGCGCGGACCACATCCTGCAGCGGCGCATTGTTGGAAGCCTTCATGCCGATGCGGTAGCGCAGCACGAACACCGGATAGCCCATTTCGTGCAGGTTCCATGCAGTGGAAATGCCCTCGCGGATCTCCGCACTGACCACAATCGCATTACCGCCGATCACCAGCGCATATTTCTGGTTCGCCTGCGCCCCTTCTGCCGGCAGATAATACAGTTCCACACCGTCCCGGCTGGTATCCTGCGCGATCTCCTCCGCCGTATAAAGCGGGAAGGTCACCCGCTGCCCAGCGTTATAGGTGCGGATCAGATAGTTCAGTCCATCCGCCGCATCCTGTGCCGTCCAGTGATTGGAAAGGCGGCTCAGCGGCTGCGCGTCCCAGTACATCCGGTCCAGCACACGGTCCTGATCCAGCGAGTAGGTGTAGATGCCCGCACCCACAATGCTGGGGTTGGAGCGGATCTCTGCCATTTTGGTGCGCGGTGTGATGTTGGCCTGACCAAGCTCCTCCGCAAACGCCGGCTGTGCCAGCAGGATCATCAGGCCAATACCAAACATCACCGTGCGCAATCGTTTTCTCACAGCAATCCCCCGTTTATCTCTTTATTTGCACTGTTTTTCCCAGAATGCCGTTGCCTGCCGGATCCAGCCGTCCGCATCGGTGTGGCGGCCCGGGCCAATGGCGTGGGGTGCGTTCTCGTACACATGGCACTCATAAACAGCCCCGCTCTCCCGGAGCTTGCGCTCCAGCAGCGGCCCCTGCTGGGAGTAGCACATGCGCTGCATATAAAGATCATTTTTGCCGTAGAAGAAATAGGTAGGGGTAAAGTTTTCGTTCACCACATCCGAAATATCGGTCCAGTAGTAACGCCAGCCAAGCACCAGCGGGTCAATGGCCAGCTGATATAGCGGCTTCACCTCAAAGAAATCGTTGATGGGGTAACCCAGCAGCAGCGCTGCAGGCTGTGGGAGGCCAAATGCCTTATAGCCGAACTTTTCGTTGTCTGAGCCGATCAGGCCCACGATGTGTCCGCCGGAAGAAAAGCCCATCAGCGCATAGTTTTCGCGCTGAACGCCAAACTGATCTGCATTTTCGGTCAGGTACTTTACGGCATTGGCAATATCGTACAGTGGCGCATTGTCGGATGCATTCAGGAAAGAGCGGTACCGCAGCACAAAAGCCGCATAGCCCAGCTCGTGCAGCTGGTTGGCAATGGATGCACCCTCGTTCAGCTCTGCGGTGGTGTTGCCGCCGTTGCCGGGCACCACGATGGCGTACTTTGCGTTGGCTGTTTTAGCCGGGAAATAATACAACTGCACCATGCCCAGAGAAGGATTTTCCGCAATTTCTTCCGGGGTATACACCTGCCATGTGATCTGTACGCCCCTGTTGTAGTTTTCGATCACAAGGTTCATGCCTTCGGCGGCATCCTCGGCAGCCGCGTAGCTTACATAGCCCTCAATGGGCGTATCATCGTACTGCGTGCTGCCCTCGATCCATTCGTTGCAGTAGGTATAGTAGCCGGAGCCTTTGATGCTGGGGTTCTCCCGCAGCTCTTTCATGGTCGTCTCTGTTGTGATGTTCGGCTCGCCGTACTCTGCAGCAAATGCCGAAAGCGATACGCACGCCAGCATTCCCAGCGCACACACCATCGTTCTGATCCACTTCATTTTGGGACATCCTCCATTCTGCAGCGGCGTATCCTGCCGTGCTTTTCTTTGTTATGATTTATTGTATCACAAACCTTCCGCTTGTCAAAGAAATTTCTGTGCAGTACGGCGCTTGTACCGCACCGCAAATTCTGCTATACTGGAGCCGGATATTTTTGAGAGTTGAGGGCGCGGAAAGCTATGCACTTTCCGCCGGGATCGAAATATGAGCAAAATCGAGATCCGGCCCATGGAGCCGGAAGACTGGAGCGCTGTTTCCAGAATTTATTTGGAGGGCATTGCTACAGAACATGCCACTTTTCAGACCACCTGTCCGCCGTATTCTGCGTGGGATGCTTCCCACGCAAAAGAATGCCGACTGGTACTGCTGGCCGACGGCGTGATTGCCGGGTGGACGGCGTTGCGCCGGGTGGACCCGCGCTGGTGCTACCGCGGCGTTGCCGAGGTGAGTATTTACGTGGGTGAGCAGTTCCGGGGCCATGGCCTTGGCTATCACCTGCTGACCGAGCTGTGCCATCAGGCAGAAAAGGCCGGCTACTGGACACTGCAGTCCACCGTGCTGCAGGACAACGCTGCCAGCCGCGCCCTGCACACAAAATGCGGCTTTCGCTTAGTGGGCCGCCGGGAACGCATTGCCCGCGACTGTCACGGCCGCTGGCTGGACACATTCTTAATGGAATACCGCGCTGCCGCCAATGAACCGGAAGGCTATAAAAAGCTGTAAGATGCAAAAGAACTCCGCGCCCTGAGGCTGCGGAGTTCTTTTTTGTCCATTGATAAAATGATAAAGGTAAAAACAGGCTTACCACTCTTCGCCGTCGATGTCCACGCTGCCGTCCACCACGGCACCGGCGCGGGAACGCTGGAACATGCTTTCCACCACGGCGCAGTACTTATCGGCCAGACAGACGATGACTGCTTCGCGGCAGGTGGGCACATGACGGAAGGTCAGCGGCCACATGTGGCTTGCAATGATGCTCTGTTCCTTTCTGGTAATGCTGAACACCCGCTTTGCATTGACGCAGGCATAACCCGGATGGGAGAAGCCGTGCATCTCAAACAGGCGGCGCAGGCCGTGAAAGGTACCGGTGGTGTGCCAGTCGTACAGATAAAAATCATGCAGCAGGGCACCCACTGCCAGCGAGGTCTCGTCAGCGTGCAGATGCAGACGGCGATTGAGCCAGAAGCTCACCAGCGCCACATTCTTGCAATGCTGGTAGGTGGTGACAGAGCCGTGCTGGATGTACTCCCGCATCCGCTGCACATCCGGGTGATGATCGTATTTTTCAACGATGGCATAAAGCTGTTCGCGCTCGATCTCAGAAAGCTGCATGCTGCAAAATTTCCTTTCGCTTTAAGGTGATGTTTTCAGGAGCGGAGCTGGACCGGATTGGAATTGCCGAAGTTCTCTGCACTGGAAGGGTTCTCCCGCTTGAGGGAAAAATCTACCAGATACTGCTTGCCGTCGCCCAGTTCTTCCAGCTGGGCCAGTTTTGCCTTTGCGGCGGCTTCGTCTGGGTACCACTGGATCAGGAAGAAATTTTCTTCCTCTACACCGTAGTACAGCCACTGGCCGTCGGCACGCAGCCAGTCGTCCAGATGATCCACTTCTTCGCCGTCCGGCAGGCCAAGGCCTTCTTCGGCATAAAGGTTTTCCGGTTCCACCTGCAGCATTTCGATCACCTGAATGGAGCTTTGCAGGTATTCGTCCTGCGAAACTGTCTTGTCCGAAAGCTCCCATCCGGTGAGAAAAGCCTGCATCATCAGGTCGCGCACAGAGATGCGCGGCAGGGTCGGGTCCATAACCATAGGTATTTCCTTCTTCCTTTAGTTTGTCCCTGCTGACCAGTATACGTCAAAGGCTTATGCAAGTCAACAGTTTAATTGTGAATTTTTTGTAGGTTCGTTCAAATATATCCAGACTTAACAGACGGAAAAGGCAAAAGTGTCTCCCAGCCATTCCACTGCCAGTTCCACCCAGTGATGCCGGTGGCGGCTGGGCTGGTCCACCTCTGCCGTGCTGATGCTGGTACCGTGCACCCCCTTTTCAAACAGATGCGCCTCGCATGGCACACCCGCCCGGTGCAGAGCGTTCACCAGCATCAGGGTGTTCTCCACCGGAACGGTGGCATCCTCCATGGTGGTCCATACGAACACCGGCGGCGTCTGCGGCGTGATCTTATCCTCCAGCCCGAACACCTGCTGTGCCGCCGGGTCGGCGCTGCCCGCCAGCTGCACAAAGCTGCCGCGGTGGGCATACTGCCCTGCCGTGACCACCGGATAGCCCAGAATGACCGCATTGGGCCGGGGCTGGGCCGCTTCGCCGGGAATGTCCAGCACAGCACCGGAAAGGGCCAAGTGGCCGCCCGCTGAAAAGCCGCACACGGCAATTTTTTCCGGCAGGATATGCCACTGGGCCGCGTGCTGTCGCACAAGGCCGATAGCCTCGGCCAGCTGGCGCAGCGGCATGTAGTCCTTTGCCTTTTCGCAGATGGCGTAGTCCAGCACAGCGGTGTGGTACCCTGCCGCCGCAAACTGCAGCGCCACCGGGTCGCCCTCGCGGGCACTCACATGGGTATAGCCGCCGCCGGGCACCACCAGCACCAATGGCCGGTCAAGCACATTCGGCATCCGCTCACAGCAATCACGCAGATAAACGGTCAGTGTCCCACCGCCGGCCAGTTCCAGCTGTTTCAGCTGCATGATATTTCCTCCTTTTACAGCATCCTTTGCGGTTCATTATAGCACAAAACGAACCATTTTTTAAACTTTTTATGAAAGCCCTTGATTTTTGCTTTTCGTCGGTGTATATTAGCACTCGAAAGTTACGAGTGCTAAGTATTCAAAAGTAATATCCTATTCCGAGTGCTTGGTGCCGAATACAGATAAAAAGAGGTTTTGCATTATGGCTAAGAAAGAATTTCAGGCTGAAAGCAAAAAGCTGATGGATATGATGATCAACTCCATCTACACCAATAAGGAAATTTTCCTGCGCGAGCTGATCTCCAACGCATCGGATGCCATCGATAAGCTCTATTATAAGAGCCTGACCGATCCTTCTGTGGGCATGAACAAGGGCGATTTCCGCATCCTCATCACCCGCGATAAGGAGAACCGCATCCTGACCATTGAGGATAACGGCATCGGCATGACCAAAGAGGAACTTGAGCAGAATCTGGGCACCATTGCTCACTCCGGTTCTCTGGATTTCAAGAAGGACAACAAGGACGAGAACATCGATATCATCGGCCAGTTTGGTGTCGGCTTCTACTCTTCCTTCATGGTAGCCGATAAAGTCACCGTCATTTCCAAGGCTTATGGCTCGGATGAAGCATGGCAGTGGGAGTCCTCCGGTGTGGACGGCTACGAAATGACCCCCGCCCAGAAGGACACCGCAGGCACCCAGATCATCCTGCACATCAAGCCGGATACTGAGACGGACCACTACGACAACTTCCTCGATGAGTACGGCATCGTGGCCATCGTGAAGAAGTACAGCGACTATGTGCGCTATCCCATCCAGATGGAGCGCCAGCACGAGCGCCAGAAGCCGGAACCCGATCCCAAGCCGGAGGATTATAAGCCCGAATGGGAGACTTACACCGAGCTGGAAACTCTGAACAGCATGGTGCCCATCTGGAAAAAGCAGAAGAGCGAAGTGACCGACGAGGAGTACGCGAACTTCTATAAGGAAAAGTTTGGCGATTATACCGACCCCGCCCGCGTCATCGTCAGCCGCACCGAGGGCACTGCAAATTATAATGCCCTGCTGTTCGTGCCCAGCCACCGTCCCTACGACTTCTACACCAAGGATTATGAAAAGGGCCTGGCCCTGTACGCATCCGGCGTGCTCATTATGGAGAAGTGCGCCGACCTGCTGCCTGATTACTTCAGCTTCGTCAAGGGCATTGTGGACAGTCAGGATCTGAGCCTGAACATCAGCCGCGAGATGCTGCAGAAGGACAACCAGCTCAAGCTGATCCACAACGCTCTGGAAAAAAAGATCAAGAACGAGTTGCACGCCATGCTGGCCAATGACCGCGAGAAGTACGAGGAATTCTGGAAAGAGTTCGGCCGTCAGATCAAGTTCGGTGCTTACTCCGACTACGGCATGCACGCCGAGCTGCTGCGCGACCTGCTGCTGTTCTGGTCTGCCAAGGAGCAGAAGATGGTCACTCTGCAGGAGTATGTAGACAAGATGCCCGCTGAGCAGAAGTATATCTACTTTGCTGCCGGTGATTCTACCGACCGTCTGGCAAAGCTGCCCGCCGCTGAGCTGGTCATGGATAAGGGCTATGACGTCCTGCTGCTGACCGAGGATGTGGATGAGTTCTGCCTGCAGATCCTGCGCACCTATCCCCGCAAGGATGCCGA
>ERZ1026878.1550-NODE-1550-length-13449-cov-48.591534_pt1 | contig 13449 bp, 6 predicted proteins | sample MGYA00380169_ERZ1026878 | MGnify/ENA primary metagenome ERZ1026878 (study PRJEB33269, sample SAMEA4719805) | human gut metagenome | biome: human-associated habitat; feature: organic feature; material: feces | place: Cameroon | collected 2013-10 ...
ACTCGCTGCAGAAGGCTATATGGAAACATAATAAGGTGGTGGATGACAGTATCCGTCTGGACAGTATCAACCGTAAGAAATCGGGTGGTATTGACGCTCCTGTCAGTTATCAGGCAGACGATTCGCTGGTCTATGATGCTCATAATAAGGTGGCGCATCTCTTTGGTAATTCGAATGTGAAGTATCAGAACATGGACCTTTCTTCAGATCGTATCTCCATGGATCTCGACAAGAGTAATGTGAAGGCAATGGGTACTCCCGATTCTTCTGCTGATGAAGGCGTCAAGGGAAAGCCAGTCTTCAAGATGGGAAGCGATACCTACGATACTGATACCATCAAGTTTAACTTCAAGAGTAAGAAGGCTCTTATTAATAATGTATATACAGAGCAGGAAGATGGTTTCTTGAGAGGTATGAAATCGAAGCGAGATTCTACGGGTACGGTTTATCTGAAACATGCCACTTATACCACCTGTGATGATCCGCATCCGGATTTCTATATCTCACTCTCACGTGCCAAGATGCGACCGGGTAAGGATGTGGTTTTCGGACCTGCTCATCTCGTGGTGTGCGATGTGCCGTTGCCTATTGCCATACCGTATGGTTTCTTCCCATTCTCCAAGAGTTATAGCAGTGGTTTCATCATGCCGACTTACGGTGATGAGAGTGCGCGCGGATTCTATCTCAGGGATGGTGGTTATTACTTCGCCATGAGTGACAAGTGGGATCTGAAGCTCCTCGGAGAAATCTATACCAAGGGATCATGGGGACTTTCGGCGGCAAGCAACTATCGCAAGCGATATAAGTATTCCGGTTCGTTCTTCTTCAGTTACCAAGATACGAAGAATGGAGACAAGGGAATGCCTGACTTCACTGAGCAGGAGAGTTTCAAGCTGCAATGGAGCCATAGGCAAGATTCAAAGGCTAATCCGTTCAGTTCGTTGTCGGCAAGTGTCAACTTTGCCACATCCAGCTATGAGCGAAACAATCTGAGTTCACTCTACAATCCGCAGACGATGACGCAGAGTACGCGAACCTCTTCAGTCAACTGGAGTACTACATTCTCCAGCATCGGTATGTCGCTCAGTTCTACTGCCAATCTCTCGCAGAATATGCGTGACTCTTCGATAGCGATGACCTTGCCAGACCTCAATATCTCTATCTCCCGATTCTATCCGTTCAGAAGAAAGAAGATGGTGGGTGATGAAAGGTGGTATGAGAAAATCTCCATGAGCTATACCGGTCATATCTCCAACAGTATCAATACCAAGGAGGATAAGCTGATGCACAGTTCGCTTATCAAGGATTGGCGCAACGGATGGCAGCATCAGATACCGGTGAGTGCTTCGTTCACTCTCTTCAAATATCTCAATGTGAGTCCATCGTTCAACTTCACCGACCGTATGTATACCAATAAGGTGGAGAAATCATGGGATAGCGAGAAGCAGGTTGAGAAGAGTGATACCATCTATGGCTTCAACAATGTTTATAACTGGAACATGAGCGTAGGTCTCTCTACCAAGCTGTATGGATTCTGGATTCCTAACCGTAAGCTCTTCGGTAACAGAATAGACAGGATTCGCCACGTGCTCACTCCGACAGTCAATTTCAGCTATGCACCAGACTTCGGTGCTAGCCGGTATGGATTCTGGGATACTTATCAGAAGACCGATGCTGATGGCAACGTATCGCTCGTAAGTTATTCACCATATCAGAATGCACTTTACGGTGTTCCGGGTAAGGGCAAGAGTGGTAACATTTCATTCACTCTGGGTAATAACCTGGAAATGAAATGGAGAGATAAGAACGACAGTCTCAAGAAGGTGAGTCTCATTGACGCGTTCGATATCAATATGAGTTACAACACTGCAGCTAAGGTTCGCCCTTGGAGCGATATGAACATCAACCTGCGTCTCAAGTGGTGGAAGAACTATACATTCAACATGAATGCCGTCTTTGCTACATACGCATACGAACTGGATGATCAGGGCAATGTATATGTAGGCAACCACACAGAGTGGGGCAAGGGGCGTTTTGGCCGTTTCCAGGGAATGTCACAGAACTTCTCATTCACGCTGAATCCGGAAAAGTTGAAGAAACTCTTCGGTGGTGGCGATGATGATGACGATAAGGACAAGAACAGAAAGAGTGATGATGACGATGAAGGAATGGATACCGACATCGAGAGTAACGTGGATGATAATATCGAGAAAGGTAAGACGGCTGCCAAGAAGAGTGGCGGCGGTAAAGCAAAGACCGACAGTGACGGTTATATGGCATTCAAGATGCCTTGGTCTTTGACCTTCGGATATGGTGTTACCATGCGTGAGGATACTCGACGAGAGAAATTCAACGAGAAGACCATGCGCTATCCTTACAAGTTTACACAGACTCTTAACATGAGTGGTAATATTCGCTTGAGCGATGGATGGAACATCAGTTTCTCTTCTGGTTACGACTTCGAGAATTCCAAGATTAGTATGACTACTGCCAGTCTGGCTCGAGATCTCCACTGTTTCAACATGAGTTGTTCAGTAGTGCTTGCGCCATATACCAGTTATAACTTCACCTTCCGATGCAATGCAGCTACATTGACGGATGCGCTGAAGTATGATAAGCGTAGTGGCTATTCTAATGCAGTAAAATGGTATTAATCTGAAAATAGAAATCAAATAAAAATCAAACGAGGATAACAGGTATTTGAAAAAAATGCCGGTTATTCTCGTTTTTTTATGATATATCTTTGTTATTTCAGATATTAATCGTAAATTTGTACCGGATATGGAAAATCATATTTTGGATAATTCCCAAAATAGCAATTGAAAATAATAATTGAAAATTTAAATTTATATACATCATGAACAAGAAAACCGTAACTATCTTTACCTTGGCTATGCTGGGAGCACTTCAGGCTTCAGCACAGCAGAAGACTTCATTGTCTTACTGGTTTGACACGCCTGTCACCTTGAAGGGACAGCAAATCTGGTATGGAGGCCATCCTGAGAAATGGACTCACAAGAAGCCTATCTCGGCTGGTGATACTGCCCGCAATCCGGATCCGGATTGGGAGTCTAAGTCATTGCCTATCGGTAATGGAAGTATTGGTGCCAATATTATGGGATCGGTAGAGGCTGAACGTATTACCCTGAACGAGAAAACACTCTGGCGTGGCGGTCCGAACACCAGCAAGGGCGCTGCCTACTACTGGAATGTAAACAAGAATTCTGCCCATGTGATGCAGGAAATCAGAGATGCCTTTGCTGCCAATGACTGGGAGAAGGCTTCACAGCTTACCCGCAAGAACTTCAACAGTTCTGTGCCATACGAGTCTTATGCAGAAGATCCATTCCGCTTCGGTAGCTTTACAACGATGGGTGAGGCATATATAGAAACGGGGCTGAGTACTGTAGGTATGTCTAAATATCGTCGTGCCTTGTCACTCGATTCCGCTTTGGCTACAGTTTCCTTCGTTAAGGATGGGGTGAGTTATGAGCGTGAGTATTTCATCTCTTATCCGGCAAATGTGATGGCTATCCGCTATAAGGCTTCCCGTCCGGGCAAGCAGAATCTCGTATTCTCTTATGCACCTAATCCGGTTTCTACAGGCAAGATGGTGGCTGATGGCAAGAACGGTCTGCTCTGGGATGCACGTCTCGATAACAACGATATGCAGTATGCTGTCCGCATCCGTGCCATCAACAAGGGTGGTAGCTTGTCGAACGAAGGTGGAAAGTTGACCGTGAAGGAGGCTGACGAGGTGGTATTCCTCATTTCTGCCGATACCGATTACAAGGCAAACAATAACCCTGATTACAATGATCCTAAGACCTATGTGGGCGTGAATCCACTTGCTACCACTCAGGACTGGGTGAGCAAGGCAGAAGGCAAGGGCTATGCGCAGTTGCTGGAGGAGCATTATAAGGATTACAGCCGCCTGTTCAATCGTGTGAGCCTGAATCTGAATGATGCGGCTAATGCCAATGATATGCCTATCGATGAGCGCCTGGCTAACTACCGCAAGGGTGCCAAGGATTTCTATCTGGAGCAGCTCTACTATCAGTTTGGCCGCTATCTGCTCATCGCCTCTTCACGTCCTGGCAACATGCCTGCCAACCTGCAGGGTGTATGGCATAACAACGTGGATGGTCCTTGGCGTGTAGACTATCATAACAACATCAATCTTCAGATGAACTATTGGCCAGCATGCACCACCAACCTGAGCGAGTGCGAGCTTCCGCTCTTCGACTTCATCCAGACACAGGTGAAGCCGGGTGAGAAGACTGCCAAGTCATATTACGGTACCCGTGGCTGGACAACATCTGTATCCAGCAACATCTTCGGTTTCACCTCTCCATTATCCAGTGAGGATATGTCGTGGAACTTCTCTCCATTCGCTGGTCCATGGCTGGCTACCCATCTTTGGGATTATTATGACTATACTCGTGACAAGAAGTTCCTGAGCGATACTGCTTACGACATCATCAAGGGAAGTGCCAACTTCGCAACAGATTATCTGTGGCATCGCAAGGATGGTGTTTATACAGCAGCTCCTTCTACTTCTCCTGAGCACGGACCTATAGACGAGGGTGCAACCTTTGCTCATGCCGTGATTCGTGAGATTCTGCTTGATGCTGTAGAGGCTAGTAAGATTCTTGGCAAGGATGCCAAGGATCGCAAATTGTGGGAAGATGCCCTGAAGCATATTGCTCCTTACCAGATTGGCCGCTATGGACAGTTGATGGAGTGGTCGAAGGATATTGATGATCCTAAGGATGAGCATCGCCATGTGAACCATCTCTTCGGTTTGCATCCAGGTCGTACCATTTCACCTATCACTACTCCTGTACTGGCGAAGGCTTCCAAGGTAGTATTGGAGCATCGTGGTGATGGTGCTACAGGTTGGTCTATGGGTTGGAAGTTGAACCAGTGGGCTCGTCTGCACGATGGCAATCATGCCTACAAGCTTTATGGTAATCTTCTGAAGAATGGAACATTGGACAATCTCTGGGATACGCACGCTCCATTCCAGATAGATGGTAACTTTGGCGGTACAGCGGGTATCACCGAGATGCTGATGCAGAGTCACATGGGCTTTATTCATCTCCTGCCAGCCCTGCCAGATGCATGGCAGAAGGGTTCCATCAAGGGTCTCCGTGCCAAGGGCAACTTCACGGTGGATATCTATTGGGACAACGGTCGCCTTACCAAGGCTGTCATCCTCTCCGGCTCCGGCGAACCTTGCCAGGTAAGATATGGAGATAAGGTGAAGAAGATGAAGACCCAGAAGGGCAAGACCTATGAGATTAGATTTTAATCAATAAAAAAATGTGGTTGATAAAACGGATGTGCTTTCCGTTTTTTCAACCACTTTTTTATGATTATTCCTTTAGATGCTTCAATCTTTTCTTTGCCTCGGGATGGCTAGGGTAGAGGGTGAGAGCCTTTTGATAATTGGTAATTGCCGCTTCTTTCATTCCGGCTCTCTCACATTCTTTTCCCATGACGACATATTCCGTGGCAAGGCGCTTGAGGAATTTCTCCTGTTTCTTTTTCTCTTCATCTTTCTGCTTGATTACTTCCCTCAGACGCTCGTTCTCGGCTTGCAGCTCATTCACCTTGTTGAGCTTCTTGCGGATGAATCGTTTGGCAAGAGGGTGCTCTATGTCGTAACGGCTATGGATGGCAAGGAAGAAGTTATCCAAAGCTGCTTGCATGTCACCCTTGTCGTATGCCTTGACTGCTTCATGATATTGCTTGTCTGCCTTACTCTGTGTAAGAGCAGTGTTGATGGTGCTCTGGTCGTTGTAATGACGGGCAAACTGCTTGACTTCATTGCGGACAAATATCTCGCTTTGGCGGATAGGCTCCTGTAGCGTGATTCCCTCCAGACTGGTGCAGCGTGATAAGGCTACGTAGGTCTGACCGCCTGCGAAAACACCGCCAGTAAAATCTATTTTTACCTGATTGAAGGTTAGTCCCTGACTCTTATGAACGGTAATTGCCCAGGCAAGTCTGATAGGGTATTGCTCATATCTGCCAATCTCTTCCTCTTCAATCTTCTTTTCCACCTCATTGAAATGGTATCGCATGTTGCTCCAGGCTGCAGGTTCCACCATCACATCTTTTCCCTCTTCTGTGCGTACATAAATCTTGGCATTCTCGTCTTCGTCAAAGCCGATAATGGTGCCCAGCGTACCGTTTACCCATTGGTGCTCGATGTCGTTCTTGATAAAGATAATCTGAGCACCAGTCTTCAGGTAAAGTTCAATAGGGGTTGGCAGACTGCTTTCTGGGAATTCTCCTTGTATACGTCCCCGGAAGAGGCAAGGTTCGCCCGGCAAAAGCTTGAGTTGATTGTCGTTGATGTAATCTACCGTGTCGCGACGGGTGGATAGAGTGATGGCAAGTTTGGAGTCGCCTTCATCCAATTGGGCGCCAACACGCTGGTTTAGCAACTGCAGGTCCTGCATTCTTACCTGACTGGTCCTGATGTTGTCGAGGATACCGATAAAGACAGGGTCGCTTTGGCGGTATACTTTCTTGAGTTCAATGCTGACCAGTTGGAATTGTTGGAAGATTTTGGCATCAAAGAAGAAGCTGCTGCGATAGAAAGGATTGAGCAGTTTGCGGTCGTCTTCTTTGACAACGGGTTCCAGCTGGTAGATGTCTCCCACCAGCAGAAGCTGTTTGCCACCGAACGGTTCTCTCATGTTCCGGCAATATACGCGCAATACCTTGTCGATGAAATCGATGATGTCGGCACGCACCATACTGATCTCATCGATGATGATGAGTTCTACTTCGCGGATAATCTTGATTTTCTCGGAATTATACTTCAATGTATTCCGGATATTGCGCACCGAATACATGCTGTCGTTAGGCAGTAATGGGTGGAAAGGCAACTTGAAAAAACTGTGCAAGGTGCTTCCACCGGCATTGATGGCTGCGATACCGGTAGGTGCCAGGACGATATGTTTTTTCTTGGTATTGGCAGCGATATAACGTAGAAAAGTAGATTTACCCGTCCCCGCCTTTCCGGTGAGGAAAAGCGAACGACGGGTAAACTGTATGATTTGGAGTGCATTCTGCAACTCCGCATTGTCGAGATCAATCATATTATTCTATTAGAGGTCATCGAAGTTGATAGGCTGTTCTGTAGGCTTAGCCTTCTTCTTCTCTTTCTTTTCTTCTGTAGCTGCAGGAGTGGTAGTTGGAGTGGTTGTCGTAGCCTCTCCATTCGTCTTCACTGTAGGAATTTCCTTTTTAATAGGGTTTCCGTTTTCATCAAGGATGATTTCTTCTGTGAAGGCAGTACTGTCCACCTGTGTTGTATCTACTTTTGGCTTTGGTGCATAGCTGGCACAGATATACATGTCTCGTGTGATGTCACCATCCTTTGGCTTATCGAACTTGGCATGATATTCCTTGAATGCTGGATCTGCGAAAAGCGTCTGCAGGAAGTAACCGCAGATAGGTAATGCTGTTCTAGAACCCTGTCCCAAGGCTCCTGTACGGAAGTGGAGGCATCGGTATTCGCCTCCAACCCAGGCACCCACTACCAGCTTAGGACTTACGCACATGAACCATGCGTCAGAATGGTTGTTGGTTGTACCGGTCTTACCACCAAATTCAGTATCTCTGTAATTGCCTACATAGCCCCAGAGACTCTGTGAGGTACCACCCGGTTCTCTCATACCGCCCTGCAGGAGCTGCTGCATCAGGAAGGCACTCTTGTATGGAATAACCTGTTCCTCGGCAGTAGGACCTTCATAAACCACCTTGCCGTCATGGTCAACTATCTTAGTCACCAATACTGGGTCGTGATGCTTACCATTGTTAGAGATAGTACTGTATGCACAAGCCATCTCCAGCAGGTTGACATCGCTGGAACCCAAGGCTAGTGATGGAGTATCATCGAGCGGACTGTCGATACCCATCTTCTTGGCGGTTTCGATGATGCGCTTGATGCCCATTTCCTGACCCAGTCTGACGGCAATGGAGTTGATACTCTTGGCAAAGGCATTCTTCAACGGGATGCTGTCGCCAGAGAATGAACCGTTGGCATTGCCAGGAGTCCAGGTTGTCATCTCATGCTTCTTCTTATCGTATACCTGCATAGAGATATATTCATCGCGGCGCTTGTCGCAAGGAGTCAATCCCTGGTTCATGGCTTCGGTATAAACGAAGAGTTTGAAGGTAGAACCTGGCTGTCGCTCGGCAGTTACCTTATCATACTTCCAGTGTTCGAAGTCGATATCTCCCACCCATGCCTTGACTGCTCCTGTCTGTGGCTCCATGGCTACGAATGAGCAGTGCATGAAGGTGGTCATGTATTTGATAGAGTCCTCTGACGTCATGTTCAGGGTGATACTGCCCTTGTCATAATCGAATACCTTGACAGGGTGAACCCACTCCTTATAATAATAGGTGACAGAATCAGGATTGTTTGGGAACTTGGCCAGCAGATTCTTATAGAAAGGCTGCTTTTCTGCTATGCCCTGGATGAAGTTTGGTATTACCTTGTGGTTCTCGTCCTGCCAAGGGTCTTCGCCCAACCATTTTCCTTTACCTGCCTGAGTACGTCGGATGCTCCAGTGATTGTTGAAGTTCTGCTGTACCTGCTTCATTTGTTTGCGGGCAGCTTCCTCAGCATACTTCTGCATGCGGGTGTCGATGGTGGTATAGATTTTCAGACCGCTTGAGTAGAGGTCATAACCTTCCTCCTGACACCAGTCTTTCAGATAATTGGCTACGGCTACGCGGAAGTACTTTGCCTGTCCGTCATAATTCTCCTCTACCTTGAAGTCGAGTTTGATAGGAAGTTCTTTCAGCTCTTCATACTCGGTACGAGGCAGGTCGCCATGAGTCAACATATTATATAATACGGTGTTTCTGCGCGCCAGACTGTTCTCAGGATTGGTGCGCGGATTATAATAGGTAGTAGCCTTGAGCATACCCACCAGAATAGCAGCCTGATCAGTAGTCAGGTCTTTTGGATTCGTATTGAAGTAGGTCTTGGCTGCAGTCTTGATACCGTATGAATTATTACCGAAATCTACCGTGTTGGCATACATGGTGATGATTTCTTTCTTTGAGAAAGCGGTCTCCAGCTTTACGGCAATGATCCACTCCTTGCTCTTGATGATGAGCAGTCGGAGCAAAGGCACCTTGCCCAGCAAACCGGTAGAATACTGCGAGCGTACGCGGAACATGTTCTTGGCCAACTGCTGTGTGATTGTAGACGCACCACGGGCATCATGATGCAGGAGTGCATCCTTGGCTGCACCGAACACACCGATAGGGTCGATACCGATATGCTTGTAGAAGCGCTCATCTTCCGTATCAATCAATGCCTTGAAGAAGGCAGGGTTCACCTCTTCATATTTTACTGGTGTACGGTTCTCGTTGAAGTATTTACCAATCAGCTTGCCATCGGCACTATATATCTCTGATGCCTCTGAAGTCTGCGGATTCAGAATGCCGGAGAAATAGCCTGGTGACTTACCGAAAAGCCACAAAAAGTTGATGTCTACTGCGCCCAGATAAATAATGAAGGCGACGATACAACTGACGAATGCGACAATGGTCTTGGTATACCAAGACCTACCTTGATACAAACTCTTGTACCAGGTCCAGAAAGCACATAGCTTATGCCATATTCCGGCAAAGACTGTTTTGATTTTATTCATATTAACTTATCTGTTTTTATCGGTGCAAAGATACAACTTTTATTCGAAATATCACCATTCATTCAGTTTTTTATTTGTTTTGCGTGTCCATTAAGGGGTATAAAATGTTTCAGGAAGTTTATCAAATGTTACATTCGGGTATAAATAAACGTTTTTTTACATTTTGAACAGAAAAAAAACTCAGAATTCGCTTGCTGAAACCAAAATTATTTGTACCTTTGCCCTCAGCAAAAACAAGCATATATACAAAAACTTAATATAAAAACATAATAATTATGGTAAGCAACAACATTCCACAAGTAAAGCTCGGTATTATTGCCGTTAGCCGTGACTGTTTTCCAATCGCGCTTTCTACTCAGCGCCGTGAGAACATCGTAAAAGAGTACAAAGGTGAGATTTTCAACTGTCAGACTACAGTTGAGAACGAGAAAGATATGCTCAAGGCTGTGGCTGAAGTGAAGGAGCAGGGCTGCAACGCTCTGGTTGTATTCCTTGGTAACTTCGGTCCTGAGACCCCTGAGACTTTGATTGCAAAGAACTTCGATGGTCCTGTTATGTTCGTAGCAGCTGCTGAAGGTGATGGCGACATGATCAATGGTCGTGGTGATGCATATTGCGGTATGCTCAACTGCTCTTACAACCTCGGTATGCGCCACTTGAAGGGTTACATCCCTGAGTACCCTGTTGGTACAGCAGAGGAAGTAGCTAAGATGATTGCAGACTTCGTACCAGTAGCTCGCGTCATCCTCGGTTTGAAGGGCTTGAAGATTATCACTTTCGGTCCACGTCCTCAGGACTTCTTCGCTTGCAACGCTCCTATCAAGGGCTTGTACGAACTCGGTGTTGAGATTGAGGAGAACTCAGAGCTCGACCTCCTCGTAGCTTATAAGGAGCACGAGAACGATCCACGTATCGACGAGGTTTGCGCTGATATGGCCAAGGAGATGGGCGAGGGATGCTACTATCCTGACCTCAGCCGCAGAATGGCACAGTTTGAGTTGACATTGCTCGACTGGGCAGAGGCTCACAAGGGTTCTCGCCAGTATGTAGCATTCGCAGACAAGTGCTGGCCTGCATTCCCAAGCCAGTTCGGTTTCGAGCCTTGCTATGTAAACAGCCGTCTCGTTAGCCGTGGTATTCCTGTAGCTTGCGAGGTAGATATCTATGGTGCTCTCTCTGAGTACATCGGTATGTGTGCATCTGATGATACAGTAACATTGCTCGACATCAACAACTCTGTTCCTCAGTATATCTATGATGAGGACATCAAGGGTAAGTACGATTATAAGTTGACTGATACCTTCATGGGCTTCCACTGCGGTAACACTCCACAGTGCAAGATGTGCTCTAGCCGTAAGATCAAGTATCAGTTGATCCAGAACCGTTTGTTGGAGAATGGTGGTACACCAGACTTCACCCGTGGTACTTTGGAGGGCGATATCGCTGCTTCTGACATCACATTCTATCGTCTGCAGTGCGATTCAGAGGGCAATCTCCGTTCTTACATCGCAGAGGGTGAGGTTCTCGATGTTCCTACACGTTCATTCGGTGGTATCGGTATCTTCGCCATCAACGAGATGGGTCGCTTCTATCGTCACGTCTTGGTTCAGAAGGGCTATCCACACCACGGAGCCGTAGCTTTCTCTCACGTAGGCAAGACCCTGTTCGAGGTATTCAAGTATCTTGGCATCAAGGATATCGCTTACAACCAGCCAGCTAGCCTGCCTTATCCAACCGAGAATCCTTGGAAGTAAGAATTAAGTGAAGAGTGAAGAATTCATTTGCTCTTCATTCTGAACTAAGTTCATAGAATAAAGGCGATTGCTTATCCCTTGCGTGGGGAAAAGTAATCGCCTTTTTGTTTATTAAAAAATATGAATTTTCATCTTGATTCTTGGTTATCTCCGAAATATGTGCTAAGTTTGCACCATGAATGAACCAAGATTTATAGAAATAGAAGATTTGAAGCCTGATTATCTGGAAGCTATTAACAGACTGATTTCGCAGCTGAGTACCAGTTCGCATACCCTTACTGAGGCAGAATTGAACAGTCTTATCGCCTCACCTCAAAGCCATCTCTATGTTTTGGAATATGATGAGAAAATCATCGGAATGGTAACCCTCTGTATCTATCAATGTCCTACAGGAAGGAAGGCATGGATAGAAGATGTGGTGGTTGATCAGAACTATCGGGGCAAGGGATATGGAAAAGTGATGATAGATAAGGTGATAGCGCTATGCAGAAACAAGGGAAATATGACGCTGATGCTCACTTCGCGCCCTTCCCGCATTGTTGCCAACCAGCTCTATCAGAGCCTGGGCTTTGAAAAACGGGAAACCAATGTCTATAAAATGAAATTCTGAAATACCATATAGCGAGGAGGGTATAAATAAGGCACGGATTACACGGATTTATGGCGCTAATGCAATTGAAGCGATTTATCTTCTTATAAAGAATCCATGTAATCCGTGCCTAAAACTGCAAAGAGCCACTCTTTTTGTTTCTAAGAACTCCGCCACTAAAAGAAACGGCATTTTTGAACATATTGTGATATTTTGTGAATAGTGATTATTTGCAGAAAATCAGTACCTTTGCACCAGAATTAAATTGTATTTTATATCATAAGAAACATATTAAAAATGAACAAGAAAAAGATATTGTGTTTTTGTCTGGCTCTCGGGGCTTTTTCTGCAATGATGGCGCAGGAAACTCTGTCGCTGAGCCAGTGCCTGCAGATGGCGGTGGAGAATAACCTGTCGCTGCAGAAAAGCAGGAACGAGATTGCAAAGGGAAAGTATTCCATCAGCGAGAACCAGGCGAAGTTGCTGCCGCAGATCAACGCCGTGGCACAGTTGAACGACAACTTTACGCCTCCCGTTTCCGTGACGGATGGTTCTGCCTACGGCAAACCTTACAATGTAACCAAAACCCTGCAGTATAATGCTTCGGCAGGCTTGCAGCTCCAGATGCCGCTCTACAACCAGATGGTGAATACTGCCATCGACATTGCCAAGATAGCAGACCATCTCAACCAGCTCTCTTACGAGAAGGCACGTGAAGACCTCATCGTGCAGACCGCCAAGATGTATTACATGGCGCAGAATACGGCTGAGCAGATTAGACTGGTTAACGACAACATCAAGCGCCTGGAAGAACTCTATGGCATTACCAAGGCTTTCTATGATAATCAGATGAGTCTTGAGGTAGACGTGAAGCGTGTGAAACTCAACATCGAGAATCTCACCGTACAGCGTGATAACGCCATTGCCATGCTCGACCAGCAATATACCATGCTCAAGTATGTGATAGATTATCCTGCGGATAAGCAAATCAAGGTAAGTGAAGTGAATCCCGGAGAGATAGAGACGGTGAATGCCAACGGTTTGAACACCAATCTCTATGAACTCCAGCTCCTGGAGAAGAGGAAGGAACTTGCACAGAAGCAGACCAAACTTGCCAAGGATGGCTATCTGCCATCGGTGAGTCTTACCGGAAGCCTGATGTATTCTGCCTTCACCGATAAGATAGAGCATTGGATTCATTCGGGTGAGTCAAACCACTGGTATGGTTCCAACGGCATCGGTATTCAGCTGAGAGTGCCTGTCTTTGATGGTTTCGAGAAGCGTTCCAAGATCAGACGTGCCAAAGTGGAGGAGGAGAATGCCCGCATCGGATATGAGGATGCACTCAAGGGAATGCAGGCAAACTATATGAACGCCGTGAGCGAGGTGAACAACAGTCAGCGCAACTACAAGAAGC